>JACCDQ010328113.1_pt1 | contig 16094 bp, 10 predicted proteins | sample 7446031 | NCBI WGS metagenome assembly JACCDQ01 (sample SAMN15323442, study PRJNA562643) | freshwater metagenome | isolation source: river surface water | place: USA:Blue River Watershed | collected 2017-08-17
GCGAAAACGTTCAAGCGATGCCGCGCTTCCTAGAACCTTAGCCCCCGTCCGACAAGTCAGGCATTAACAAGTATCGGCCTGACCCCGTTGGCTTGGCCGACGCTGAACAAGTCGCGGCGGTAGTTCCCGCGATTCAGCACGTGGTAAACCGCATCGGGGAATTCGATCCGCAGCTTTCTCGCCATACCCCTCTGCCTACGCGCCTCAGCCTCGTTCCGGCAAGTCAGGAATTAACAAGTATCGGCCTGACCCCGTTGGCTTGGCTGCCAGCTCGAGCTTCCACGGCTGGGACATCGGCCGTGTCCGCAACTGCTCCTCCGTGCGATGCGCGGGCGAAAACGTTCAAGCGATGCCGCTTCCCAGAACCTTAGCCCCCGTTCGGCAACTCAGGAATTAACAAGTATCGGCCTGACCCCGTTGGCTTGGCCCGAATCGAACCGGCTTGGCCATTAAAGCAGTTTGGGACCGGAATCTTCTACCGGAAGCCCCGCAAGCTCCAGCAACTCATTCCTATTCTGCTGCGATAGCCATATAAGAAAACTCTTATCCACAACACTTAGCACGATGTTTGCGGAATCGTAATCCAAAATTATCGGCTTAATTCCCTTTTTTACCTGGAGTGATGCACACGAACGTAAAGCTTGGGATATATTACCAGGGTTGAGTTGCGCCTTCTGAGGGTGAACTTTAGTCAAAATATGTCTTATCTCGGAAAATTTAAGGCCCTCCTCGAGCCTTTCTATTTTTGCTGTGAGTATCGGATACAGTAACCATCGATACATTTCTAACTCAGTCGTCTGGAATCCCTCCGCGAATAGGTTAATAAAAGAATGAAAGCGCCCTTGACCTGAGTTCACTACTTCTCGGATTAGTGAATCAGCATCCGCGTTAAGTCCAATTTCGGCTTGCTGATCCGAAGTTTCGTAGAGCTTCTCGCGCTCGCATGCTTTGTAACAAACCTCTTGAAGTATATAAACCGAACCAAAACAATTAGATAGGAGTTTTGCCTTAAAGGCCTTATTGAAGAATATATTAAGCAACTCCTCTCCTGCATTTATTACCTTCTCAAGTTCGGGCGTCTTCCACTCGTCGGCGTTGATTGAAACCACTCGACCGTCAAGATCGCCATTATAGGTCGTGAGGCGATTCTCCTCAAGCCAGACACCTACGATCAAAAAGCAGAGCTTGGAGTTCTCGTGATATGACTTCAATGCAATGGAGAAGTCTTTCTGTGTCTCAAATGGCAGGTAATGAAAATCCTCAAGTATTATATACTTAGAGAATTTAATATTCCCCAGCGCCAAGATAATATCATTTACATCGCTCACATCCAAGTCGAGCCCCTTCGTAACCACCTCCTTGGATAGTCCGCCCTCGGACTCCACCCCGCCTTCGCCTTTCGCACCCCAAAGATTAAATCCAGCTTTCGCATGGACTTTGGCTTTCCCGTGGCTGGTCACCTTCTCGGATTGCGTCAATTCAAACCCAGCATGCTTCAATATAGATGCGTTTATATCATCAACATTCCACTTGTTGGAACACTGAATAACGATGTAGTCGTCATCCTGTAGGCAATGCTTTCGCAGTGAGGTTTTCCCCTGCTTTGAGCTGCCATATATGACTATGTGTTTCTCCCTAGTGAGATTGCTAACTAACTTCTCATCTGCGGATTCTCTAATTGTATAATTGAGGGGAAGCTCCCGGGAAATTCCAAATACCTCCGATGCTTTGTGTTTCTTATTCATAAAATGGCATATAAGCAACGTTAACTAATTCGCCAGCGGAAATCACCGAACGAGGTCAGGCCGAGTTTTGTTGCAGATCACTTAGCTCCACCGAGGTGCCGCGTGTGATGAGTTCCGATGTAAGTAGATCGCGAGCGACGCCAAGGCGATGTTGGGCGAGTTCAACATAGAAAGGGTTTATCTCAATGCCCAGCCAGCAGCGGTTTAGACGTTCGGCAACCACGGCCGTGGTGCCGGAGCCGAGGAAGGGATCGAGAACCAAGTCGCCCTCGTCGCTTGCACAGGCGATGAGCTTGGCAACCAGATCGACGGGCTTTTGGCTGGGGTGACCGCATTTTTCCTTGGACGAACCCTTAAGGCTGGGAACACGGAGGATATTGGTCGCAAACTTGCCAGCCAAGAGGTGCTTCATCCGGGCGTCGCGGTCCTTGTAGCGCTTATCACGAAGGTAAGCTTGTATTTTCTCGGTGGAGTAAGGTTCGCGGACGGCGTCTTTATTGAACTTGGGCTTATCGCTTTTACGGAGCACCAGCACCATTTCATAGGAAGGCGTGAAGCTGTCGCGGCGCTCGTTGTATCCCACAACGCGGTCCCAGATGAGCAGGTCGTGGAACTGGTGGCGGCGGCAAAGCTCGGACATCAGGTGGATGAAGACGTGCTCCCGCTTGCCGAGCTGACCGAAAATGAAGCAAAGGCCGTCGTCGCGCAGCACGCGTAGGCACTCTGCCACCCAGGTCTGCGACCATTCCAGATACTCGCCGATAGCCTTCCATTGCGTGTCCCAAGCCTGCTCAAGCAGCACGTTGTAATACGGCGGATCGGCTATGACCACTTGCGCGGACCCCGTCTCCAAACGGCGCAGCTCGGTCGTAGCGTCGCCACAGATGACTTGATTGAATTTCATGATCTCGGACGGGTGCTAGCGTCGGTTAGGGCGACTTAAGCAGCAAAGGTTCGGGCGGAAGACGAAATGGGATTGGGAAAAGGCACGCTGAATAACTCAGGCTGGTCCCGCGGCGTCGGTTCGCGGCCCACCACGGACCAAAACTTTTGGTAGGGCAATGAGCATTGGATACGACGTTGCGTTTTGGAGTCGATTTTGGGGTTCACCACGAACGCGCAGGTCTGCACCGCCGGGCTCGATTTCTTCCATGCCCGCGCCTCTTGCCGAACCTGCGAGTAATGCAGGTCCATGTTTTTGACGACCGCGTCGATCCTGCGGAGTTCTTCCAAGGTGAGCATGCCCCACAAGCTGGACCAAGCACCGGCGGGGAAAGCGACCACGCCGATCTCCTCGATCCACTTTTCGGTGGCGGTGCGCTGACGCCAAAACCCGGTGATCATCAGGAAGGGCTCCTCGATCTGGCGCTGCCGGAGAACGTCCCCGAGGCCGATGGGCGAGCCCAGCTTGGCGGTCTTAATGGAAACCGGCAGCCCGCGATAAGCCGGCGGGACAATGTCGCCGGTGTTCGACTCCGCCGGCACGTCCCACTTGCGCATGTAGCTGCCGCAATAGCCGTCGAAGAAGGTGTCGCACACCCACTTCTCGAATGTGAATCCGTGAAACTGAACTTCGACCATAAAAGAGGCCCCGGCTTTTGACCGGGGCCTTGAACTTTAGTTGAGGTTTACTGGCAGGCCTCGCATTCCCCGCCGTTGCGCATCGCTTCGATGCTGCAGGCGATTTTTTGCTCCGCGGTATAGGTCTTCTTTTCCGCCGCGGCCACCGCGGCGGCCGCAACGGCGGCGCGGCCGGCGTCGCCGGCGACGCCGCGGACTTCCTTCTTCACCTGCACCGAGGCCTTCTCGATCGAGGAGGCGCCGAGGCTGCGGAGGTAGTAGGTCGTCTTGAGACCGGAGCGCCAGGCGTGGCGATACATGTGCGACATGCTCTTCATGTCGGGCGTCGCCAGCCAGAGGTTCACCGATTGCGATTGGTCGATCCACTTCTGGCGGCGCGCGGCGGCGTCCACCACCCACTTCGGGTCGATGCCGAAGGCGGTGAGGTAGCGCTGCTTCAGGTCCTCGGGCACGCGGTCGATGTCCTTCAGCTCGCCGTCGAAATACTTCAGGTCGTCGATCATCTGCTGGTCCCAGAGGCCGCGGCCCTTGAGGTCCTTCACGAGGAAGGGGTTCAGGACGGTGAACTCGCCGGAGAGGTTCGATTTGACGTAGATGTTCTTGTAGAGCGGCTCGATGCAGGCGCTGGTGGCCGTGATGTTGGAGATCGTGGCGGTGGGGGCGATGGCGAGCACGTTGCTGTTGCGCATGCCGTGGAGCTCGATCTTGGCGCGGACGGGAGCCCAATCGAGTTTGCCGCCGAGGGGAACATCGACCGGGAGGCCGCGCTCGTCGGCGAGGAGTTGGATGGTGTCCTGCGGGAGGAGGCCGCGCGACCACTTCGAACCCTTGTAGCTGGAGTAGGTGCCGCGTTCGGCGGCGAGGTCGGCGGAGGCTTCGTAGGCGTAGTAGGCGATGGCTTCCATGGCCTCGTCGTTGAACTCGACGGCGGGCTGGGAGGCGAAGGGGATGCCTTTCAGGTAGAGGCTGTGGGCGAGGCCCATGACTCCGAGGCCGATGGGGCGGTGGCGGAGGTTGGAGGTCTTGGCCGCGACGGTCGGGTAGAAGTTGATGTCGATGACGTTGTCGAGGGCGCGGACGGCGATGCGGATGGTCTCGCGGAGTTTCTCGAGGTCGAGGGAGCCGTCGGGGCGGAGGTGGGTCTCGAGGATGACGGAGCCGAGGTTGCAGACGGCGGTCTCGTCGTTGCTGGTGTTGAGCGTGATCTCGGTGCAGAGGTTGGACGAGTGGATGACGCCGGCGTGATCCTGCGGGGAGCGGAGGTTGCAGGGGTCCTTGAAGGTGATCCAAGGGTGGCCGGTCTCGAAGAGCATCGAGAGCATCTTTTTCCAGAGCTCGATGGCCTCGATCTTCTGGCCGAAGATTTTGCCTTCCTCGGCGAGCTTTTCGTAGCGGACGTAGGCTTCCTCGAACTTCTTGCCGTAGAGTTCGTGGAGGTCCTTGACCTCGTTGGCGCGGAAGAGGGTCCAGTGCTGGCGGTTCTCCATGCGCTTCATGAACAGGTCGGGAATCCAATTCGCCGTGTTCATGTCGTGGGTGCGGCGGCGGTCGTCGCCGGTGTTCTTGCGGAGCTCGAGGAACTCGAAGATGTCGTTGTGCCAAGACTCGAGGTAGGCGCAGCCGGAGCCCTTGCGCTTGCCGCCTTGGTTGACGGCGACGAGCTGGTCGTTATGGAGCTTCAGGAAGGGGATGACGCCTTGGGATTCGCCGTTGGTGCCGCCGATGTAGGCGCCGGTGCCGCGGACGGCGGTCCAGGAGCCGCCGAGGCCGCCGGCCCACTTGGAGAGCTGGGCGTTTTCGGCGATGCCGCGATACATGATGCCTTCGAGGCTGTCGTCGACGTAGTAGAGGTAGCAGGACGAGAGTTGGCTGTGGAGGGTGCCGGAGTTGAAGAGGGTCGGCGTGGAGGAGCAGAAGCGGCGGCTCTTGTAGAGGCCGTAGAGGGAGACGGCCTTGGACTCGCGCTCGGTCTTTTCGTCGAGGAAGAGGCCCATGGAAACGCGCATCCAGAAGAACTGGGGCGTCTCGAGGCGGCGGGCGGGTTTGACCGTTTTGTCGATGATGAGGTAGCGGTCGTAGAGGGTCTGGACGCCAAGGAAGTCGAACTCGAGGTCGGCGGTGGGGTCGAGCTGGGCGGCGAGCGCGTCGAGGTCGTATTCGCGGAGGCGGGGGCTGTAGCGCTTGATGGAGATGCCGTGCTCGATGGCCTTCTTGAAGGCGGCGACGTGGAAGGCCTTCAGCTTGGCGATGCCGTCGCGGACGATGTCCCAGCCGAGCACCTCTTCGTAGATGTAGGTGAGCTGGATGCGGCCGGCGAACTTGGCGAAGTCGGCGTCCTTCTCGATCAGGGTCTTCGAATTGAGGACGATGGTCTGGTCGAGATCCTTCTGGGCGATCTGGTCGTAGATGGAGCGGGTGAGCTCGGACTCGATCTGCTCGGGGGTGAGGCAGAGCTCGAGGCCGATGGAGGCGAAGGCGATGCGGGCACGGAGGTCGGCGCGATCCCAGAAGACGGTGGAGCCGTCGGCTTTTTTGACGACGATCATGGAGGGCTGGGCGGCGGCGTCGGAGGAAGACTCGGACGACACGGCGGTCGCCCCGCCAACGGAAGCATCGGAAGCGCGGGCCTCGTTGCGGGCGGCGCGGTAGAGGATGTAGGCCTCGGCGACCTTGAAGTGGCCGGACTTCATGAGCTCTTCCTGAACCATGTCCTGGACTTCCTCGATGTGGACGAAGGCCTGCTTCGAGGAGAGGACGCGAGCGGTGACGGCCTCGGTGACGATGGCGGCGGAGCGAGAGTCGAGCTGGAGGGAGAGGAAGGCCTTGCGGACGGCGAGCTCGACCTTCTGCGGGATGTAGGGGACGACCTGCTTGTTGCGGCGGATGACGCGGACGGCGGTGGCGGAGGCGCCGCCGGCGGCGAGCTTGCGGCCGCGGTTGAGGAGGAGGCTCTTGGCGACGTCGTAGGCCTTGGCGTCGACGAGGACGCGCTCGATCAACTGATAGAGCTCGTTGAGGGAAAGGCGGACGGGCGAGGTGCGCTGGGCCTCCAGGGCGAGGGAAGACGCGACCTCTTTGACGATGCGGCCGACGAAGGCCTTCGATTCCGGGGTGAAGACGTTGCCCGACTCGCCGCGGGCGAGGTGCACGTTGACGAGGGCCTGGCCGAGGGTGTCGGCGATCTCGCCGAGGTCGAAACGCGTCTCGCCGTGCGGGGCGAGCAAAGTGATCGAGGGCAGAAGCGGCGTGTCGGAGGAGATGCAGTCGCGCCACGCGTAGGCGGGCTTTTGGTCGCGGGGAGTGTGGGTGGCCTTCTTGAGGGCGAGGTCTTGTTGGAGGACAGGATTCATCGTCGGGCGTGATGCGGTGCGCGAGAGGCGCGGAATGTGGCTGCGAGCGTGGGTGGGGTAATCTGACGTTGGGGTATTACGGGCAAAAAGCGGCCCGGCGTCGGAAACGCGGGGCCGCGGAGAAAACTCGTTGCGGGAGGCGTGCCAGAATCGGGGATCGAAAAGCGGATTTACGAAACCCCGACAGGCGCGATCAAAGGTCGTCGTCCTTGACGCCGTCGGTGAGGGCGGAGGCCTTTTGGTATTCGGTGACGCGACCCTCGAAGAAGTTCTGCTCCTTCTTGATGTCCATCATCTCGGCGAGCCAGGGAAGCGGGTTCTTGATCGCGCCGTTGAGGGGGGCGAGGCCGCAGCCCTCGAGACGGCGGTCGGCGATGTAGTCGATGTAGGTGAGGAACTCCTCGACGGCGAGGCCGACGGCGTTGACCGGCAGGCAGTCGCGGATGAACTCCTTCTCGAGGGTGACGGCCTCGCGCATGGTGGCGCGGAGCTCCTCCTTGAAGGCGGGGGTCCAGATGTCGGGATTCTCCTCGACGAGGTCCATGAGCAGATTGCGGAAGACCTCGATGTGGTTGGACTCGTCGCGCAGGGTGTAGCGGAACATCTCGCCGATGCCGCGGAACTTGTTCTGGCGATAGAGGGCGAGGATCATGCCGAAGAGGCCGTAGAACTGGGTGCCCTCCATGCACTGGCCGAAGAGGAACATGTTCTTCGCGAGGAGCTGCTTGTTCTCGGTCTTGGAGAGATCGATGTCGCGGCGGAGCGAGCGGGAGTTTTTCACCACGAACTCGTTCTTGCGCACGATGGTCGGGACATCCTCGAACATGGCCTCGGCCTCGTGCGGGTTGATGCCGAGGGAGCTGATCATGTAGAGCAGCGAGTCGGCGTGGATGTTCTCCTCGTGGGCGTGGCGGCCGAGGACGAGCTTGAGCTCGGGGGCGGTGACAAGCTCGCGGGTGACGTGCTGGATGTTGTCTCCGACGATACCCTCGGCGGCAGAGAAGTAGCCGATGCCCATGCGAATGATCCAGCGCTCGGAGTCGGAGACGAGGGTGGTGTCGCGCCACTGCTCGATGTCCTTGCCCATCGGGATGTCCTCGGGCTCCCAGTGGTTGGCCTTCATCTTGCGATAGAGCTCGTAGGCCCACTGATACTTCAGCGGCAGCAGATTGAAATACATGGTCTGCTGGCCGTTGATGACGCGTTTGCCGGCGAAGGCGGCCTCGGCCTTGTCTTGGTCGAGGGTGAAGGTCTTGGAACCGACGGTGAAGGATTTCTGCATGGCGAAGGCGAGGAGACGAAAGGTTGGAAAAGACGAAACGGGAGAACGGCGGGCGCGAAGGAAGGGCGGGCGAGAAGAGGCGAAAAAACGCGCGGCGCGAGGGATGATTTCTGGGCGGTAATACTAAGAAGACTAAGGCGATTTCGGGACTGACAAACCGGCTAAAAGGTCGCGAGCAATCCCGGCTTGTCGCAACTTATTGACGCGCCATTCACCACTAGGGGTTGTGGTGGATGACGGGAAGAGCCACAAGGGATTGGAACCCGGAACAGGGAGGTCAAATCGTTCCGCTTATTACCCCGAACTTTTTTCGTTCTATTTGGGCTTGCCTCGCGTGGGCGCCTTGCGGGGCGAGGCAAAGCGGCCAAAGGTCCAAAAAAAAGTTGCGCCCGGACGCTCCGCGACAGGGGAAAATCCACCCCAAAACCGGCGAACCGAACCGCGGCCGAAAAGCGCCCCGCCAGCCCTGCCCGTCACCCTCACCCCACCCCAGCCCCGCCCCACCTGCGGACGGTCCTCGGCGGCGAAAACAAAAAGCCCCGCGGCGGAAACCGCGGGGCTTGTAGGAGAAAACTTGATACGGCGCGGCGGGCGCTCGCGCCCCGTCGGGACCGAGGGCGCGGACGCGCGCCTTACTTGCCGATGCCGCAGGCGCGGAAGCCGATCTTCCGGAGCTTGGCGAGGTCGACGATGTTGCGGCCGTCGAAGAGGAAGGCGGGCTTGGGCATGCCGGCGAAAATCTTCTCGTAGTCGAGGGTCTTGAACTCGTCCCACTCGGTCACGATGGCGATGGCGTGCGCGCCGGCGCAGGCTTCGTAGGCGGTCTTGGCGACGGAGAGACGAGGGCTGGCGGCCACGCCCTTCCCGCAGACGTCGGAGAGGATCTCGTCGGCCGGCACCTTCGGGTCGTAGACCACGACGTTGGCGTGCTCGGTGAGCAGGTCTCGGCAGACGTTGATCGCGGCGGATTCGCGCGTGTCGTTGGTGTCCTTCTTGAAGGCGAAACCGAGCACGGCGATGCGCTTGTCCGCGACGGTGTTGAAGAGGCTGCGCACGATGTTCGAGGCGAAGCGGCGCTTCTGCCAGTCGTTGATCTTGATCACGCCCTCCCAGTAGGCGGCGACCTCGGGTAGGCCGAAGTGCTCGCAGAGGTAGACGAGGTTGAGCACGTCCTTCTGGAAGCAGGAACCGCCGAAGCCGACGGAGGCCTTGAGGAACTTGGGCCCGATGCGGCTATCCTTGCCGATGGCGTTGGCCACCTCGTCGACGTCGGCCTCGGTCGCCTCGCAGAGGGCGGAGATGGCGTTGATCGAGCTGATGCGCTGCGCGAGGAAGGCGTTGGCGACCAGCTTGGAGAGCTCGGAGGACCAGAGGTTGGTCGTGATGATGCGATCACGCGGCACCCAGCGGGCGTAGACCGAGACGAGCTTCTCGATCGCGGCCTCTCCGTCGGGCGTGCGCTCGCCGCCGATCAGGACGCGGTCGGGATTCTGCAGGTCGGCGACCGCCGTTCCCTCGGCGAGAAACTCGGGGTTGGAGAGCACCTGGCACTTCGCGGCGCCGGGATGCGCGGCGAGGATCTCCTGGATCGTAGTCGCGGTGCGGACCGGGATGGTGGACTTCTCCACGATGATCTTCGGCGTCGTCGCCACCTCGGCGATGGTGCGCGCCACCGACTCGATGTAACGCAGGTCGGCCGCGCGGCCCGCGCCGACGCCGTAGGTCTTCGTCGGGGTGTTCACCGAGACGAACACGATGTCGGCCTCGGCGATCGCGCCCTTCACGTTGGTGGAGAAAAACAGGTTCCGTCCGCGCGCCGTGCGCACCACCTCGTCGAGCCCGGGCTCGTAGACCGGCAGGATGTCCGAGTTCCACGCCGCGATCCGCCGCTCGTTCAGGTCCACCACCGTCACCTGGATGTCCGGCGCCTTCAGCGCGATCATCGACATGGTGGGGCCTCCGACGTAGCCAGCTCCGATGCAGCAGATTTTCATATGGGAATAAGGCCGCGATGTTCGGGGAAGGCGCGGGCCGAATCCAAGCCGCTTTTTCGTCATAACCCCAGATCCGCGGGCGCGACCGCCGGATTTTTGTCCCGAAGGTCCCGGATTTCGCTTTCGCGCCGCCCCCTCGCTCCGGCAGACCCCGGCGCACAGCCCGGGAACATGTCCGCCCGGGCCCCAAGCCGGCTCAAGCGGCCGGTTCCGGCGCCTCGGCGATCCCGGCCGCTTCTCCGGCGGCGGGATCCACCCCGGCCGGATCCGACGCGGGAGACGGGGATCCCCAGGGATCACGCCCAAGGAGCAACTCGCTCAGCTGCACCGCGCTGAGGAAGGCGTCCTCGTGGAATCCGTAGCGGAAGTAGCTCCCCGCGAAATAGGTCTCGGTGGATCCCCGCGCGGCGGCGTTGAGCGCGGGCAGCTCGGCCTGGGCGGCGCGCGCGGCGAGGTCGAACAGCGGATGCGTGTAGTCGATGCGCTTGATCACCTTGGCCGGGTCGATCCGTTCGGGCCGGTTGATGGTGACAAAATACTGCTCGGCGTCGCCCACGCCCTGCAGGCGGCTCATCCAGTAGTGCGTGGCCGGGACGATGCGACCGATCTCGTCACGAGAAACCTGATACACCCAGCTCGCCCAGGCGCGCCGCTCGCGCGGCATGACGCTTTCGTCGGTGTGCAGCGTGGCGACGTTCGTCTGATATTTGAAGGCGCCGAGCAGGCGCTGCTCGTCGCGCGTCGGATTCATGAGCAGGCGCAGGGCCTGGTCGCCATGCGTCGCGAGGACCACGCGGTCGAAGACATGCGAGGCGCCGTCGGCGGTGAGCACGGTCGCGCCCTTGCCCGGGCCGTGGCGCACGACGCGCGTCACCGCGCAACCCAGCCGGACGCGGTCGGCGAAAGGCGCGACGAGGCGCTTCACGTATTCGCGCGAGCCGCCGTCGACCGTCCACCAGGGATGCTGGGCGTGCAGGCCGAGAAAGCCGTGGTTGTGGAAAAAGCGCAGCAGCGTGGCCGCGGGGAAGGCCATCATCTGCTCGGGCGGCGTGCTCCAGACCGCGCTGCTCATCGGCACGAGGTAGAGATCCCAGAAATCCTTTCCGTAACCGCGGCGACGCACGTAGTCGGCGAGGCTTTCCCGCTCGAGGGCGCCCTCGTTCGCCAAAGCCTCGACCGCCTCCTTGTTGAAGCGGTTCACCGCGAGCAGCATCCGGATGAAGCGCGGGCTGAAGAGATTTTTCCGCTGCGCGAAGAGGTGGTTGAGCGAGGTGCCGCACCACTCCAGGCCGGTGTCGGCGTCCTTCACCGCGAAGCTCATGTCGGTGCGCTTCACCGGCACCTGCAACTCGTCGAAAAGCCGGCAAAGCTGCGGGTAGGTGACGCGGTTGAACACCATGAAGCCCGTGTCGATCGGCCACACACGCCCGGTGCCGGACTCGGTCGCCTCCACGGTGTTGCTGTGCCCGCCGGCGTGGGACTCCGGCCCGAAGCAAGTGATCTCGTCGCCCGCGCGATGCAGGAAGTGGGCGGTGCCGAGGCCGGCGATGCCGGTGCCGATGATCGCGGTGCGCATGGGTCAGGGTGCTTCGTGCGAGAGGTGACGCCGGATGCGCGGCGCGCAACCGAGATCTGTAAAAAACCGGCGACACCCGGCGCCGGGCCGCCTCATCCGCCGCCGGATTGCGCTTTTAGACTTCTTGAGTCCGCTGCCGCCTCGGCTACCAAAGCCGGTTTTAACCTCCCGCCATGTTCCTCGCCCGCGCCCTTCGCCCGCTCCTCGTTATCGGCCTCGGCCTGCTCGCCGCCGGCGCGCCAGGCCTTCGCGCCGCCGCGACCGACGACGCCAAGGCCGCCCTCGCCGACGGCATCACGGAGGTGTCCACGGCCATCCGCGAACGCCCGCCGCAGGACGACCTGATCGCGCTGCTCGACACGCTCATCGACAAGCACTTCGCGTTCGCCACCACCACGCGTCTCGCCGTCGGCCCCGCCTGGCGCGACTTCACCCCGGAACAGCAGGCCAAGGCGATCGCTCTCTTCAGCCGCCTCGTCATCCGCACCTACGCCGACCGCGTCGCCGGCGACGCCAATCCCAAGATCGTCTACGGCCAACCCCTCGAGCTGAAGGCCGGACGTGTCGAGGTGCCCACCAGCACCACCACCGCCGGCCAGACCTACGCCGTCGCCTACCGCCTCGAGCTCGACCGCGAGGCGCAACCCTCCCGCTGGCGCGTCTACGACGTGGTCGCCGAAGGCGTGTCCTTGATTTCCAACTACCGTTCCCAGTTCGACCCCATCGTGAAAAAGTCCGGCGCTCCGGGCCTGCTCGAGACCCTAGAGGCGAAGGTCGCCGAACAAAACGCCGCCCGCGCCTCGGCGAAAAAATAAGCCTCCGCCCCGCCCAGACCGCGCGTCGCCGCGACCCGGCCCAGACCCTGTTTCTCCCCGCACGCTTCGCCATGCCCACCGCATTCCGCCGCCTTTTCCTCGCCACGTCCGCCCTCGCCCTCGGCGCCTCCGCCGCCCTCGCCCAGGGCACCGTCGCCAACCGCGCCATCGACGAGCGCACCGGCGCGGCGGCCGACGATTACGACGACTACGCCCCCGTGCAGGTCTACGACCCGATCGAGGGCTTCAACCGCCGCGTCTTCGCCTTCAACGACTGGACCTACACCCACGTCTTCACCCCCGCGGTCAAGGCCTACGAGACCGTGGTCCGCCCGCCGGTGAACCAGGCCATCGGCAACTTCTACGACAACGTCCGCTATCCCGTCCGCCTCGTGAACTGCCTCCTCCAGGGCAAGTTCTCCCGCGCCGACCTCGAGACGCGCAAATTCGTGGTCAACACCCTCGGCGGCCTCGGCGGCTTCATCCGCCAGTCCGACAACGTTCCCACCCTCGCCAGGATCCCGCGCGAAGACCTCGGTCAGACGCTCGGCGTGTGGGGTCTCCCGCACGGCCCCTACGTCGTCGTGCCCGTCTTCGGCGGCTTCAGCGTGCGCGACGGCATCGGCCGCGTCGGCGACACCGTGGCCTCCCCCACCGGATGGGAATACATCGACCTCGGCGGCCATGAATGGGTCGGTGAACTCGAATGGGAATGGCAGGCGGCCATCACCGTCACCGACACCCTGAGCAGCCTCCCCCCCGTGCTCGATCTCTACGGCCAGATGAAGCAGGCCGCCGTCGATCCCTACCTCTCCGTGCGCGACGCCACCCGGCGCTACCGCGACGCCGAGACCGCCCGCTAAGACGGCGCCCACCCCGCGGCCCCGGGGGCATTCCCCGAACCCTCAATCCCGGCCTCGCGCCGGGATTATTTTTTGTCCACGCTCCCGCCCCGCATGCACATCCCCGCCCCCGCCCTTCGCGCGAGCTGCGTCTCGCTTCTTGCCGCCGCGCTCCTCGCCGGCTGCGTCAAACCCGCCGAGCAAAAGGCACCCGAAAACAAGCCCGCCCCCAAGGCCGAGCCTTTCGCGACCGCTCCCGCCGCGCCCAGCCAGCCCCCCTCCGTCGCGGGCATTCCCGCCGCCGCCATCGGCGCCGCCGAACGCGCCAAGATGAAGGTCGAGGTCGCCTCCACCGCCACCGGCGACCAAGGGACGATCTTCCGCCAGGCCCAGGCCCTTTACGCGGAGAAGAAATATCCCCAGGCCCTCGCCGCCCTCAACGGCATCCAGCAGGAGTTGCTCACCCCCGATCAGGAAAAGGCCGTCTCCGAGCTCCGCGCCAAGATCGGCGCAGCCATGGGCGGTCGTTGATCCGCCGGCTCGCCCGGGCCCGAGGCGCCTTTCCCGCGCCTCGTCGCCCCGCCGCTTCCCTAAGCCCCGCCGGCCCGACCGGCGGGGCTTCGTTTTTTCAAATAAATTTTTCCGCGCCGCCCGCATCTTTCGCTTCCGCCCGCCCCCGCTTCCGCTCTTCCTTCCGACCTTTGCGATCCCCGCGTCCCGCGCGTCAAAATCCACACCCTTTCCATGTCCGATCTCCCCGCCTCCGCGACTTCCGCCGCCACTCCCGCCCCCGCCACTCCCGCCGGCGAGATCGCGGCTCCCGCCAAGATCCAGCTCAACCCCGAGCACGTCCTCCGCATCGCCCAGGAACTCGGCGGCGCGGTCAAAGTCGCCCAGATCGCCGCCACCGCCCAACTCCTCAAGGAAGGCGCCACCGTCCCCTTCATCGCCCGCTACCGCAAGGAGGTCACCGGCGAGCTCGACGAGGTCCAGATCACCACCATCCGCGACCGCCTCGAGCAACTCGCCGCCCTCGACGAACGCCGCGCCAGCATCCTCGGATCCCTCAAGGAACGCGGCCTCCTCACCGACGCCCTCCGCGGCCAGATCGAGTCCGCCGACACCCTGGCGCGCCTCGAGGATCTCTATCTCCCCTTCCGCCCGAAGAAGCGCACCCGCGCCACCATCGCCAAGGAGAAGGGCCTCGAACCCCTCGCCGAGCTCATCTGGGCCCAAGACGCCGCCACCAGCGCCGACGCGCTCAACGCCGCAGCAGCAGCGTATTCAGGCCGCGAATACCAGCCCGACGACGGCAAGGTCCCGCCCACCCCGCGCCAGAAGATCGCCGACGCCAACGAGGCCTTCGCCGGCGCCCGCGACATCCTCGCCGAACGGATCGCCGACGACGCCGCCTCGCGCGAAAAACTCCGCGTCCTCTACCGCGGCTCCGCCATCGTCTCGTCCAAGGTCCTCCACGGCAAGGACACCTCCGCCGAGGCCGCCAAGTTCAAGGACTACTTCGACTGGACCGAGCCCCTCGCCAAGTGCCCCAGCCACCGCCTACTCGCGATGCGCCGCGCCGAGAAGGAGCTTTTTGTGATGATGCGCATCACGCTCCCCGACGAAACCCTCGCCCTCGCCGAGCTCGAGCGCCTCGTCATCAAGCCCTCCACCACCGCGCCCTCCTCGCCCGCCTGCGCCGCCCAGCTCCGCCTCGTCGTGGCCGACGCCTTCAAGCGCCTCCTCGCCCCCGCGATGGAGACCGAGATGCGCCTCGAATCGAAGAAGGTCGCCGACACCGCCGCGATCAAGGTCTTCGCCGACAACGTCCGCGAGCTCCTCCTCGCCTCCCCGCTCGGCCGCAAAAACGTCATGGCCATCGACCCCGGCTTCCGCACCGGTTGCAAAACCGTGCTCCTCGATCGCCAGGGCAAGCTCCTTCACAACGACGTCATCTACCCCGAGATGCGCGCCGCCGAGGCGAAGGACAAGATCCTCGGCTTCGCCGCCCGCTTCGAGGTCGAGGCCATCGCCATCGGCAACGGCACCGCCGGTCGCGAGACCGAGGCCTTCGTCCGCGCCTGCGGCCTGCCCTCCTCCATCATCATCGTGATGGTCAACGAATCCGGCGCCTCCATCTACTCCGCCTCCGAGGTCGCCCGCGAAGAGTTCCCCGACCACGACATCACCGTGCGCGGCGCCGTCTCCATCGGCCGCCGCCTCATGGACCCGCTCGCCGAGCTCGTTAAACTCGATCCGAAGTCCATCGGCGTCGGCCAATACCAGCACGACGTCGACCAAAACGGCCTCAAGCGCTCCCTCGACGACACGGTCGTCTCCTGCGTGAACGGCGTCGGCGTCGAGCTCAACACCGCCTCCAAGCAACTCCTCTCCTACGTCTCCGGCCTCAACACCCGCACCGCCGCCGCCATCGTCTCGCGCCGCAACGAAAAGGGCCCCTTCGCCTCCCGCGCCGAGCTCCTCGAGGTCTCCGGCCTCGGCCCCAAGGCCTACGAACAGGCCGCCGGCTTCCTCCGCATCCGCGAGTCCCAACACCCGCTGGACCGCTCCGCCGTCCACCCCGAGCGCTACCCGCTCGTCGAAAAAATGGCCGCCGACCTCGGCTGCACCGTCGCCGACCTCCTCGCCGACGGAAAGCTCCGCGCGAAGATCAAACTCGAGGCCTACGTCACCGACACCGTCGGCCTGCCCACGCTCAAGGACATCTTGGCCGAGCTCGCCAAACCCGGCCGCGACCCGCGCGCCCAGTTCGAGGCCTTCTCCTTCGACAACTCCGTCAACAAACCCGAGGACTTGAAGATCGGCATGAAGCTCCCCGGCATCGTGACCAACGTCACCGCCTTCGGCGCCTTCGTGGACATCGGCGTGCACCAGGACGGACTCGTCCA
>JACCDQ010614789.1_pt1 | contig 16092 bp, 10 predicted proteins | sample 7446031 | NCBI WGS metagenome assembly JACCDQ01 (sample SAMN15323442, study PRJNA562643) | freshwater metagenome | isolation source: river surface water | place: USA:Blue River Watershed | collected 2017-08-17
ACTCCACCACTTCCTGGATGGTTTTCATGCCCGACCAGATGCCGGCAAAGCGGCTCAGGGCAATGCCGTGCATGCCGTAATCCAGCACGTCTTGCACGCTGGCCGGGAAGAACACGGGGGTGCCGCATGCTTTGAAGATGTGGTCGCTCTGGTGGGCGGCGGTGCTGCTTTTGGCCACATGGTCGTCACCCGCCACGGCCAAGACCCCGCCCCAAGCCGTGGTGCCGGCCATATTGGCATGCTTGAAGACGTCGGCGCAACGGTCCACGCCGGGGCCTTTGCCGTACCAGATGCCGAAGACGCCGTCGAATTTGTTGCTGCCCGGGGGCGCAAAGCCCAGTTGCTGCGTGCCCCACAAGGCGGTGGCGGCCAGCTCTTCGTTGACGCCAGGCTGAAACACAATGTTTTGGGCTTGCAGGTACTTGCGCGCCTTCCAAAGGGCCTGATCGTAGTTGCCCAGGGGTGAGCCTCGGTAGCCGCTGATGAAGCCGGCGGTGTTTTTGCCGGCCAGCGCGTCGCGCTGGCGTTGCAGCATGGGCAGCTTCACCAAGGCTTGCACGCCGCTCATGAAAGCGCGTCCATGGTCCAGAGAGTATTTGTCATCCAGGGTCACTGTTTCCAGCGCTTTGCGGATGTGCTCGGGCAAGGGTGCGTTCATTCGGGTCTCCTCAGTCAAGCCAGTGTAGGGGGCTTGCACAGACAGTGCCAGTCATCGATCGTAAAAATTTTCGTTCTTGCGCCGCGTGGCAGAAGTAACGCAGGGGACATCTGCACCAGGCATCAAGGCCGCTGGGGCAAGGGCCAAAGCGCCCACATGCGCAGGTTTTGTCGGGTGCGCCCCGCCAATTGGCCGGCCGCGTCCCCCGTGCCGGCAAAATAATCGGCGCGCACTGCGCCCACGATGGCGCTGCCCGTGTCTTGCGCGACCACCAAACGACGCAGCATTTGCGTGGGCCCATCGGAGACCAGCCACAGCGGGGTGCCGTAGGGCACGCTTTGCGGGTCAATCGCCACCGAGCGGCCCGCAGTCAGGGGCACACCTTGTGCCCCACGGGGTCCCTCTGACGGGTCAGGCAGGGCTTCCTCGCGGAAAAAGATGTAGCGCGGGTTGGCCCACATCAGCTCTTGGGTGCGCTGGCGGTTGGCCGCCAGCCACGCCTTGATGCCAGGCCAGGTGGCATCGCGCACCAGTCCTTGGTCAAGCAGCCAGCGGCCAATGCTTTGGTAGGGCTGCTCGTTGGAGGCGGCAAACGCCACGCGCACAGTGCGCGTGGTCCCGTCGGCTTCGGTAACGCGCAACCGTCCCGAACCTTGAATGTGCAGCACCATCGCATCGACCGGATCGGCCAGCCAGGCAATCTCTCGGCCTTTCAAGGCCTCGCGGGCTTCTGGCAGCGTTTCAATCTCGCGTCGGGTGTACCAAGTGCGACCCGCACGGCGCAAATTGTCCAGTCCGGCCGCCGGCGCATACAAGGGGGTTTCAAAGCCGGGTCGGCGCGCGCGCGAGGCGTCGAAGATGGGTTCGTAATAGCTGGTCAGCAAGCCATTGGCCTGCCCCTCCGCACTTTCCAGGCGGTAGGGCTGAAAGCGCGCCATCAGCCAGGCACGCTGCTGGGCGTCGTCGGCAATGCTCAGGCGCCGCACATCGGGGCAGTGTTTGGCAAACATGGCGCCGGGCCGCTCGCAGTTTCGCAACAAAGCTTCCCAGGCCTCATGCAAGGGGTCTTCCTGCCAGCCCGGGAGTTCCTCCCAGCGTGCGGGCAGCCATCGGCTGCGGGGGGTGTTCGGCAAGCCGACATCGCCAGCCACGGGGGCGGGCATGGACGAAATCGACGGCGCAGGTGTTGCAGGCGTCGGAGCCGTTGGCAGCTCTGTTCGCACAGGGGGGCTGCCACAACCCGCCAAGGTCAATGCGATCAAGCCTGCGACAAGGTACCCAAACAAGCGTTCCATGGTCTCAGTTTTCTTTGTTGGCGCCGCGCAGAAGGTTGGCCAATTCGACCGCGGACTTCACCGCCATTTTGTCAAAGACGCGCGCGCGGTGCACTTCAACCGTGCGCACGCTGATGTCGAGTTGGTCGGCAATCAATTTGTTGGGCAGGCCTTCGACCACCAAGCGCATGACATCGCGCTCGCGCTCCGTGAGGTCACCCAGGCGGGCTTGAACCGTTTTGCGTGCCCGCACTTTCTCCAGGACTTCGGCCGAGCGCTGCAAGGCCAACTCGATCCGATCGACCAGCGCGTTGTCTGAAAAAGGCTTTTCGCAAAAATCAAAGGCACCGCGCTTGACCGAATCCACCGCAGTCGGAATATCGGCATGACCGGTTAAAAAAATCACTGGACACACGGCCAACAAATCCCGCTCGATCAACCACTCGAACAGCGCCAAGCCACTCATGCCCGGCATGCGAACGTCCAACAGCATGCAGCTCGGCTGATCGGGCAGCCAGTCGGGCTGCCACTGTGCGACAAAGGCGTCTGCGCTCTCAAAGCATTGGCTGTTCAGGCGCCGCGAGCGCAGCAGCCAGGCCAGCGCTTCGCGCACACCGGCATCGTCATCAATGATGAAAATTTGGGCGTTTTGGGTGGGTTGCATGCGCGGACTCCGGTTCTGCCTGGACTGCGGCCATCATGCCATCTGGGCGGGCAAGGTGAAGCTGAAAATCGTGCCACAGGGCTGGTTGGCCTGATGCCCCAGATAACCGCCATGTTGCTCAATGACGGTGCGACACAGGCTCAGGCCCAAACCCATGCCTTCTTCCTTGGTGGTGAAAAAGGGCGTGAACAGCTGGGCAGCCACCTCAGGCGAGATGCCTGGCCCGAGGTCGGCCACTTCAAACACCAGCCAACAGCTGGCGGCATTGGAGGCTGCGGGCTTGACCGATAAAGTCAACTCGCGGCGGCTGGACACGCTGGCGGGGGCGTCGCTCATGGCTTGCATGGCGTTGCGCGCCAAATTCAGCAGCACCTGCTCCACCATGGTGCGATCGCAAACCGCCGCTGGCAATTCCAACGGGCAGTGAACCAACACCCGCACGCCCAATTTGCGCGCTTGCAAATGCACCAGCGGCAGGACATTGCCCACCAGAACATGCGGCTTGACGGCTTCACGGGCTTGATCGCGTCGCCGCACGAAGTCGTGAACGCTTTTGATGACTTGGCCGGCTCGCTCGGCTTGTTGTGCGATGCGTTGAATGGCGCCTCCGAGCGAGCTCGCCAACTCTTGTGCGGCCGGGTCGTTTGCATGGTGACCGAGCAAATTCAGTGTGCCCGTGGCATAGCTCGAAATGGCCGCCAGGGGTTGGTTGAGCTCGTGGCTGAGCAAGGAGGCCATCTCACCCACGGTGGCCAGGCGTGCGGTGGCTTGCAGCCGCTCTTGCGAAGCGCGCGACAATTCTTCGACCCGACGCTGCTCGCTCACGTCCAGCACGGCGCTCATCCAGCCGGTTTGTTGGCCTTGGGCGTTGATCAAGGGCGCCTCGAAGATCAGAACCGGAAAGCGCTCGCCGCTTTTTCGCATGAAGACCGATTCGATCCCTTCTCTGGGTGGCGCATTGCCCGCCAGTCGCAGTGCTTGCCGCTGGCCGTATTCGGCAAACATTTCGGGCGGCCAGTAGGGGGCTGGAATGCCATGGCCCAACAGTTCCTGAGGGGCGAATCCCACCATTTCGCAAAAAGCCGGGTTCACATAAGTGATTTGGCCGTTCAAGTCGCGTGCACGCAAGCCTGTGACCAGCGAGTCTTCCATGGCTTTGCGAAAAGCCAGCGCATCGGCCAAGTCATGTTCGACGCGCTGGCGTCTGCGCATGTCGCGCGCCAACAGGTAGAGCACGGTGGTGAGTGCAATGGCCAAGGCGGTCACCAGGGCCGTTAGAACATTGGGGAAAAAATCAGGCGCAGCACGCCAACTGTCGATGCGCAAGACCAGTGTGTGTCCCGGCAGATCCAGCAGTTGCTGCGCCGTGAAAACACGGTTGCCGCGACGGGCTTGGCCATGCATGGCCAGTCGGGTGCCGTCGGGTTCGGTAAACGACACTTGCTGGCGCCGGGTCAGATGAGCGCCCATGAGGTTGGAGAGCACTTCCGTCAGCGCGTAACTCCCGACCAAATAACCGCTGAGTTCACCTTCGAAGACCCAAGGCAAACAGACTTCCATGGTTTCAAGGCCCAGGCCATCACCCGTAGAAATGTAAATGCTGTGGGAATAACCAGGGCCGCTATGCCGCTTGGCCAGCGTGCAGGCTGCGCTCACTTCGTGCAGTGCGCTGTCACGGCCAAGGCGGGCAAACACAGGTTGGCGAAAGGGGGTGTCGACGCTGGCCACCAGGCGCAGATCGGGGTCACGCCATTCGAGGCGAACCCATTCCCTGTGCTGGCGCAAGACGTCTTGCGCATCCTGCGTCCACGCAGCCGGGCTGCGCGCTTCACTGAGCAGCGATTGCAGGGTTTGCACATTGCGCTGGAAAGCCGCGCGAATGTCGCTCACGCCGTCGGCGGCATCACGCTCGACCTGCGCTTGGACCTGGCTGACTTCGTAGCGCCCGGCGAGCCAAATCAAGGTGCCCAGCATCAAAAACACCAGCAGCACCAGCCAGCCCCAGAGAAACCAGCGACGGGTCACCAGGCCCGCTTTCATGGCTTGGCCGTGGGCTTGTGGTTGATGCGTGTGACTTTCGGGTCGCTCCAAGTGCCATCCACATGGAATTCCTGGGTGTTGGCCTCCGTCAGCGGTCGCCGCAAGAAATACTGCGCCAAGAAACTGGTCAGACCGACCACCGGGTTGATGGTGGAATACACCAAAGAGGCTGTCCCTGCGTTGATGTCTGGCACGATGACGACTTTCAGGTCTTGCGTTTCCCGGCCAATGTCGGCCTTGCCCTCCATCATGACTGCGGCGTTGACGCCTTTCATTTGCAGGTTATTGGTGTAGGCCATACCTTGTTGGATGTTCACATCCCCACGGAAAAAATCAAACGCAAATCCTTCGCTGAACACATCCCGAAAGTCCAGGAACAGACGACGCGGCAGGGCTTGCAAATTCAACACGCCCAACAAGCGTGCGGCACCGGGGTCCGTTTTCAAGAATTGGCCACGCTCAATGTTGACATTGAATTGGCCGCTCATGCTGGGGTAGTCCGGGTTGAGCGGTGAGCCGACCCAGCCCACTTGGCCTGCCAGTTTGCCTTTGCCTGCGCGCACCGCGTCAGGCATGCCCAGACGTTTGAGCAAATCTCCCGAGTCGTTCACTTCGAGCGTAAAGTCCAAGGCCGTTTTCTTGGGGGCGCTGGCCTGGGCGGCCGACCAATTGCCGCTGGCGTTGAAGTTGGCTTCGGGCATGCTCAGATTGAACTTGTTCAGTCGCCACTCTCGCCCGCCGCCAGGCAGCAGGCGGTTCACTGCATCCACCTCGGCGCGTCCAAAGCGCTTGCCACGCAACTCCAGGTCATTGACCACAATGTCCAGGGCTGGAATGCTGGCAGGCTGTTCGCTCAAAAAATTGTCGACGTCATTGGAGGCACTGGGCGGGATGTTCAAGTAAGCCAGTCGTGCATACAAGCGTGCCGGGTTGTTGGCGGAGCCTGGCCGGTACTCCGTGTAGCCATTCACTTCTTGCGCCGAGACCGTGGCGCGCCAAAGGTCACCCTGGCGCGACCCTCCCACCACGACATTGTGCAAATGGCGCCCATCGATCGACAGTTCGGGTGACTGCAAGGCGAAAGCGCTGGGCAGGTAGGCTTGGGCGCTGTCGCTGACGGCGCTTGCTTTGCCGGCGGCCGGGTTGGCCTGAGGCGCAGGGCTGGCGGACAAGGTGGAGAGCCAGGCCTCCCAGCGATCAAGGTCTGCTTCTTCGAGTTGAACCAGCATTGAAACGCCCGCATCGGTTTGGGGGGCAGTTTGAATGCCAGAGGGGCCCAACGCGATCCCGCCCCGCAAAACCTTTTCTTGAGGGCCCGTCAGGTCACGCACATAGCGAAGGGCCAGCACATCCCCCAGTTGAAGCATGATTTGATCTTCCAGTCGCTTGCTGCCGGGCCGCAACGACTCCGGCGTCAGTGCAACGTCAAGTCGCAAGGCCTGGATGCTGCCCACCGGCTTGCCTAAGGGCGCGGGCGCCCGAATGGCCATGCCCTGCAAGGTGCTGGTGATCGACACCTCTGGCTGGTTGCGACGCAGGTTGAAGGTGGCGTTGTAGCTGGTGCTGCCTTCCAGGCTTTGGCCCAGGCGGGCGATCCACCCCAACTCTTTGGCCGAACGAAGGCCCTCTGCCGAGGCTGTGCCCTGCAGGCGCAGTTGCAACGGCGCCTCCTCGCTGCTGAGCTGGGTGCGCAAGCTGCCCTCCACGCGGGCTTCGCCGCCGAGCAGGTGGACCTGTGCATTTTGCAAAGCAAAGCCAGTTTCAGTGAAATTCAACTGCCCGCGCAATTTAGACAGAACAGGCGAGTCAGGCGTCATTTGGAGGTCGTTGTTCGAAAAAACCAGGCTGCCGCTGACCTTGCTCTTTTCCAAATTTTGCAGCGGCAGGCTCAGTCGAAGGCGGTAGTCCACCACCCCTTGCGCGGTGGTTTTTTCCAGCGCACGCCCCAGCATCGCATGGACAGGGGATTGAACGACCCACCGGACGCCTTCGGCCAAGGGGCCCTTGGCATCGGCTTTGATTTCCACAACGGTTTCAGAGAAATTGGGAATGCGCGCATCCACCCCACTCCATGCCAGGTTGGGCGCGCCTTGCAGCTTGGCCCGCGCATTTTTCAATTGCATGCCATTGCGCTCGAACACCAATTCACCCGCGACATCCACCAAGCCTGGCCAATCGCTGCCGGGCTTCGCCATCTCTTTGACAGCGCTGGGACGTGGCACATAGTTGTAGGCTACTTTGCTGATTTGTCCTGCAACCCGAAACTCTCCGAGCTTGGGGTCGTTGAATGGAAAATGTTTCAAGTCGCCCTTGACCCGCAGCTTCACTTGGTTTGCCTGCCCTTGTGTGATGGCATCCCTGACGTAATGGCGGATGTTGGGGCTCAAACTCACCGGCAGATACCGGTGAACTTGGCGCGCGTCGAGTCGATGGACTTGGCCATTGAGCTCAAGGACGCCAGGACCTGTGCCTGATTCGGCAGATTGCCAGTTCAGCTGAAAATCGCCGGCCATGTCCGAATTGACCAGTCGACCTTGCGTGACTTGCACCTGCCAGCGGTTGTCCTTGCGCTGCCACTGCACCTCGGCGGACAGGTCTTTCAAAGGCAACAGGGGTTCTTCCCACAGATTGGGCCAAGTCATCTGGCCTTCGCGAAACTGCAAACGTGCCTTGCCCTGGCTCGGTGAAATTTCAAGCTCGGCATTCAACCCCTCCAGGCCAGGCAGGCGAGGCCAACGCGTCGGCGCGTTGTCAGGCAAGGTTTTCAAGCTCAGGTTTTGCAACTGCGCTCGCGCGCTGTAGTGAGAAAGGTTCGGCCAGGTGCCAGACCACTTGGCTTGAAGGTTGGTGATTTGCCCCTTCGGTTGGTAGCTGGCGATCGCTTGCCGCAGGTCATCCTGCAAAGGTAACCTCGCGCCGATTCTCTGAAGTGCATCGAGCTCCAGTTGGTCGGCTTGCAGCTCGCCTTGAGCCACTTGGCTGTCCAAGGCCTCGCTCCAGGCCAGGCGCAGCGATTTGCCCTCCCAGGCCTCGCCATCTTCGGTCACCAAGGCCATGTCCCGCAGGGTGACTTCATGACCCGCGCCCCAGAGCCGCGCGCTCCATCGCCCTTTCAATTCGCGCAACGTCAAAGCCGGAATTTTGGCTTCCCATTGTGCTTTCAGGCCTTGCAGGTTTGCATCCGCAGTGACCAAGGTCACTGCACCGTGCTTGATGTCAACCCACACTCTGAGCCAGCCCGTTCCTTTCGTCATCTGCAAACCACCTGGCAAAGCCAGGTGTGCTTGAAGGGCAGACACGTCCAGCTTGCCAAATTGGCCAAAAGCTTGCCCGCTCCAGTCCTGCCAGCGACCTTCGTGCAAGCTCAGCAGGGGTTGTTTGAACTTGCCTTGCAAGCTGAAGCGCTCGCCCCATGCGGCGGGGGGCGTGGCGTCTACGCGCAAGGCGTGGCTTCGCAAGCCATTGCGGATGACCACATCCACTTCTTCAAACGTGACTGGCGGCGCGGCGCGGGCCTGGTCCTGCCAATGAACCTTGCCATGGCGCACAATGAATTCGGTTTGAGAAAAAAACCAGTCCGCCAAACCACTGTCAGGGCCAGAAAGCAGTGGCAAGCCGGCAATCTGCCATTGACCCTCGGCCAAGCGGCTGATTTCAAAATCCGGCCGCTCAATGTACAACTGGTCAAAGGACAGCTGGGCCAAAGATTGGGGGGACAGCGTGGCCACAATGCGCGGAAGCCTCAAAATTTCTTGGCCGGCGTTGTTCCGCAAGGCGACCTCGCGCGCCTCAAAGGTCGGGATCAGACTGTCAGAGCGCGCCTCTAAAACACCGATTTCTACCGAAACACCCAGTGCGCTCGTGGTCAGGCGCTCCAGGCTCGGCCGCAACAGGTCAATTCGCGGCACAATCAAACCGTGTAATACGACCCACACACCGAGCACCAGAACCCAAACGCTGGCACACACCATGAGCAGCCATCGAGTCCAGAGCGAAAATGCCTTCAGCCAGCCAGATGGCTTCTGTGGGGTTTCGGGCATGTCGGTCGTCGTTTCCATGGTGAGCGCAGCGTGACGGGAATTATCTCCGGCGAATCGATCCCATTTGAGGGGGGCCAAGTGCCCGGGGAAACCCTGGCTGCTTTGGCACAGTATTCCAGGTTTGTGCAACGGATTCGACGGCGTTATGCCGATCACTTGCACTTGCTGCCCCCTGGGGCGCCCGTGCTGGCCAGCATGCAGGCGGCATTTGGCGCTTTGCGTGGCCCTTTTCCCAAGGTGGGGGAGGCCCTCAGGGTCTTGCGCCAGTTGGTCATGGAGCGTCTGGTGGTGCTGGACTGTGAGCAGCAACTGCCCTTGGAGGGGGTGACCCGGGCCATGACCGAATTGGCAGAATTTGCCCTGGATGTGGCCTATCACGAGGCCTCTGCCCAATTGCAGGCACAGTATGGTGCCCCCTTCACGGCACAAGGCTTGCCGGCGGTGTTTTGGGTGGTCGGTATGGGCAAGCTGGGCGCGCGCGAACTCAATGTGTCCAGCGACATTGACCTGATTTATGTCTACGACGAAGACGGCGAAACCCAAGGGCGCGCCGATGGCGGGGGCCGCATCAGCACCCATGAGTACCATGCCCGCCTGGTCAAGCAGATCTACACTCTGGTGGGTGACACCACCGAGCACGGGTTTGTGTTTCGCATGGACCTGGCGCTGCGGCCCAATGGCAACTCGGGCCCCAGTGTGGTGTCTTTGAGTGCGCTGGAAGAGTATTTTCTGGTTCAGGGTCGCGAGTGGGAGCGCTTTGCCTGGCTGAAAAGCCGGGTGGTGGCGCCGATGACCAGTCAGTCACACGCCAACGCATTGCGTGACGTGGTCTTGCCGTTTGTCTTTCGGCGGTACTTGGACTACAGCGTCTTCGAGGCACTGCGCGGCTTGCACCGCCAAATCAGAGACCATGCGGCGCGGCGCAACGCGGGACGGCCGGAACGCGCCAACGATGTCAAACTCTCGCGTGGGGGTATCCGAGAAATTGAGTTCACCGTGCAGCTCTTGCAGGTGGTGCGCGGCGGGCAATTTCCGGAGTTGCGCACCCGGCCCACACAAGAGGCGCTGGTGCGCGTGGCGCGCGCCAACCTGATGCCCGGCGCCACCGCGCAAGCCCTTGCCAAGGCCTATGTGTTTTTGCGACGGGTTGAGCATCGCATTCAGTACCTGGACGATCAGCAAACCCATGCGCTGCCCAACCAAGATGCCGACTTGCATTGGGTGGCACTCTCGCTGGGTTATGCCGATTGTTGTGACTTTCTCAGCGAACTCGACACCCACCGCGAACTGGTGGCGCAAGAGTTTGACCGGTTGCTCGGCCAAGAGCCTGCGCCGCCTTCCCTGAGGGCCCATGGCGAGTGCAAGGGCTGTGGCCCCAGCGTGGCAGAGGCGGCCGATTTGGAGGGCGTGTTGGCGCATTTGGGGCCAGGCCTGAGGGAGCGCATCGCCCGTTGGCCAGACCATCCGCGCGTGCGCGCTTTGCGCGAAGAAGGGCGCCAGCGTTTGCTCAAGCTGGTGCAGCGCACCCAGTCCTGGGTCGAGGATGGGCGTGTCACCGAAGAGGCGGCCGTGCGCTGGAGCGACTGGATCGAACCTTTGTTGCGGCGCGAAAGTTACCTGGCCTTGCTGATGGAACGACCGCGTGTGCACGAGCAATTGATGCGCTTGTTGGGCGCTGCGCGCTGGCCAGCACGCTACCTTTTGCAACACCCCGGGGTGATTGACGAACTGGCCAGCCAAGCCTTGCTGAACGAGCGCTTTGCAGCGCAAGACTTCGAAGCGGAGTTGGAGGCGAGGCGCGTTGCTTTGCAGTCGGTGGGCCAGGACGATGAAGAGAATTTGCTCAACCTCTTGCGCCGCGCTCAGCACGCCGAAGTGTTTCGCACTTTGGCGCGCGATGTCGAGGGTCGCCTGAGTGTCGAGCAGGTGGCCGATGACCTGAGCGCGCTGGCCGACGCCGTGTTGCGTGTGACCGTGCGCTGGGTCTGGCAGCGCTTGAAACAACGACATTGCGAGGTGCCGCAATTTGCCATCTTGGGTTACGGCAAGTTGGGCGGCAAAGAGCTGGGCTACGGCAGCGACCTGGACATCGTGTTTGTGTATGAAGACGCCCATGAACAAGCCGGCGAGACCTATGCCCTGTTCGTGCGGCGACTGATCAACTGGCTGACGGTCAAAACCGGCGAAGGCGATGTGTACGAAATCGACACCGCTTTGCGCCCCAATGGCAACTCGGGCCTGTTGGTCAGCACCTTTGAGGCCTTCGCGGACTACCAGCAGCAACGCGGCAGCAACACCGCCTGGACTTGGGAACACCAGGCCATGACCCGGGCGCGCTTTTGTGTGGGCTTGCCCAGCCTGGAGGCGCGTTTTGAAGAGGTGCGTCGTGCAGTGATCCGGGCACCGCGCGACCGCGCAATGCTGGCGCAAGAAATTGTGACCATGAGAAACAAATTGCGTGTCGGACGCCCCGTGCCTGCCGGCCGCTTTGATGTCAAGCACAGCCCCGGCGGCATGGTGGATGCCGAGTTCGTGGTGCAGTACCTGGTGCTCGGGCACGCCGCTCAGCATCCAAGCCTGCTCGACAACGTTGGCAACATTGCGTTGTTGCATCGCGCAGAAGCGCAGGGCCTGATACCCACTGGCGTTGGCAAAGCGGCGGCCGATGCCTACCGAGAATTGCGACGTGCCCAACATTTGGCACGCTTGGATGAGCTGCCAACCCAGGTGGACCCGCTTGAGCAGGCGGGCCCGCGGGCCGCCATCTTGGCGCTTTGGCAGGCGGTGTTGGGTGACGTGCAAGCCACCTGAGGCCTCAACGCTGCTGTCGAATTTTTTGCACCAGGGCCGTGGTGGAGTAGCCCTCAACAAAAGGCAGGGCCAGCGCGCGGCCGCCCCAGGATTCCACCAGGGCCGTTTCAGGCAGCTTGCGCATGTCATAGTCGCCGCCTTTGACCAGGATGTCCGGACGCACCGATGCGATCAAAGCCTCGGGCGTGTCTTCGTCAAACCAGGTGATGCAGTCCACCGAGGCCAACGCGGCCAGCAAGATGGCGCGGTCCAACTCATTGTTGAGGGGACGGTCCGGCCCCTTGCCCAACCGACTCGCCGAGGCGTCAGAGTTCAGTCCGAGCACCAAAGCAGCTCCTAAGGCACGCGCCTGCGCCAAGTAAGTCACATGGCCGCGGTGAAGCACATCAAAGACCCCATTGGTGAACACCACCGGGCCTAGACGGCGCAATTCGGCCACTCTGGCTTGCGCTTGCTCGCGCGACACGATTTTGCCGAGGAAGGCCGGTGCATTCATGAAACAGGGGTCGCAATCAAAGTGATGGGTGGATTCTAGAAGCTCGCACCCGCCAGCCTTTCAGCCTGTGTGCTGAGCCCGCCAGGATTGCACTCGGGTTGGAATATCTTCCAGCGGACCCAAGACCACCACCCCCGGCAACTCGCGCCGGTGCAGCGCAGGGCAGCGCCCGCCCGCCCAGATCTGCACCGGTGGGGGCAATTGCTGACGCAGCTCATTCAGCCCGTCCAACACATGGTTGGGGTTCAGGCTGACGCTGAAGCTCAGCGCAATCACATCGGCTTGGTGCGCTTGGACGCCCATCACCATGTCACGCAAGGGCATCTGAGTGCCAAGGGAAATGCAGCGACAGCCCTCCAGTGCCAACAAGCATTCCGCCATCAGCAAACCCAGACCGTGCGACTCTTGTGGAAAGGTGGTGAGCAGCACTTTGGGTTGGCTCTGCGCGATGGGTTGAGGGATGCTGTTGATGGCTTGGCGCAGCACCGAGGTGATGCTTTCGGTGTACAAATGCTCTTCAAAGATTTGCAACTCACCCCGCATCCAGGCGTCCCCCACCATGCCATTGAGTGGCGCCACCAATTCGGTCACGAAGCGAAAGTGGCCCATGGCCGCCACCGCTTGGTGCAATTTGCGGCGCAAGCCCTCTGCATCATGGCCCAGGATGCAGGTCATGAAATCGCGCAACTCAGGCGCCGTGCTGCTGAAAGCCATCTTTTGCGGCGTGCTCGACTGTCCCTGGCTCAGGCGTTGCAGGGCCTCTACCGGAAGGGCGACAATGCGCCCCGGGCGGTGCCCTTGGTCCAGCAAGCGTTTGATGACGCGCAGCTTTTCAACCTGATCCATGCTGTAACTGCGCTCGCCATAGGCATCACGCCCTGGCTGGGGAAAGCCGTAGCGACGCTCCCAGATGCGCAACGTGTCCTTGCCAATGCCCGTGTCCCGCTCCACAGCTGCGATGGAGGCGGTCAAAGGCTCAGGAAAGGTGCGTTGGTTCATGAAGAAAATAGGCCAAGATGGCTCATGGGAATTATTTTTGTCCTAGACAAAATAAGTGGCTTACGACATCATCCGTCAATATGAACAGCATTGCAACCTATCCCCCAGTCCTTCGAAGGGACGTTCTGCCGAGTTTTCTGGTTGCCGCCGCCATGTGCTTGAGCGCGCCCGTGACCTGGGCGCAGCCCACCGCGCCAACAGTTTGTCCAAGCATTTTGCAGCACACTGTAGAGCGTTTGCAGGATGAAACACCCCAATCCTTGTGCCAGTACGCTGGGCAGGTGGTGGTGGTGGTGAACACGGCGAGCTACTGCGGCTTCACCTCGCAATACAAAGGCTTGGAAGCGCTTTACGCGCGCTACAAAACCAAAGGGCTGGTGGTGTTGGGCTTTCCTTCCAACGATTTTTCGCAAGAGCCGGACAACAACCAAAAGATCGCGGATTTTTGTGAAAGCACCTTTGGCGTGAAATTCCCCATGTTCAGCAAAACTTCGGTCCGTGGCGATCAGGCCTCGCCCTTTTTCAAGCAATTGACGCGTTTGACGCAGACTGCCCCGAAATGGAATTTTTACAAATACGTCATCAGCCGCGACGGCCAGCAGGTCAAGGCCTACAGCAGCATGACCGGCCCGCAAGACAAAGCGTTCTTGCAAGACATTGAACAGCTCCTGGCCTTGAAAGGAAACTGACATGCGCACACGGGTGGCCATCGTCGGTTCGGGCATTTCGGGTTTGGCGGCCGCGCACGCCTTGGGCGAGCATGTCGACGTCAGTTTGTTCGAGGCAGGCGACTATTTTGGCGGCCACACCCACACGGTGGACGTTCGCCTGCCCAATGCCCAAGGCGTGGTCGTCAACCACGGCGTGGACACGGGCTTCTTGGTGTTCAATGAAAGAACTTACCCGAACTTCATTGCTTTGTTAGAAGACTTGGGCATCCCGTCGGCGCGTTCGGACATGTCCTTTTCGGTGCAAGTGCCGCGCGCCCTGGGGCAGCGCACGCTGGAATGGAATGGCGCCACCCTCAACACCGTGTTCGCGCAGCGCAGCAATTTGTTGCGACCGCGCTTTCTGCGCATGTTGCGGGAAATCTTGCGCTTCAACACCCTGTGCACAGGCTTGGCCGAAGCGCAGCGCGACAGTGAATTGGCGCAGCCGCTGGAAGACTTTTTACGGCAACATCAATTCAGCGAAACCTTCAAGAACTGGTACCTGTTGCCCATGCTGGCCTGCATCTGGAGTTGTCCCACCGATCAGATGCTGAAGTTTCCAGTGGCCACCCTGGTTCGGTTTTGTCACAACCATGGGCTGATCCAAGTGAATGACCGGCCCCAATGGCACACGGTGGCGGGCGGCGCGCGCCACTATGTCGAAAAAATCGTGGCCCGCATTCATGACAAGCGCTTGTCTACGCCGGTCGAGCGCATCGAGCGCGATGCCCGGGGGGTCCATGTCTACACGCGCCAAGGCGCCGAGCGCTTTGACCATGTCATTTTGGCCACGCATTCCGACCAGTCTTTGAAGATGTTGGCGCAGCCCACGGCGGCGGAGCAGCAAATTCTGGGCGCGGTGCGCTACCAGAGCAACTTGGCCGTGTTGCACACGGACGAGCGCGTGATGCCGCAAAAGGAGCTGGCCTGGGCGGCATGGAATTACGAGCGCGCTGGCCCCGAAGAGGATGCACAGCGGGTTTGCCTGCACTATTGGTTGAACCGTTTGCAGCCCTTGCCGTTTGCCCAGCCCGTCTTGGTCTCACTGAACCCGATCCGCGAGATTGACCCGCAAAAAGTGCTGGGCCAGTACGATTACGCGCACCCCGTGTTTGACCTGGCCGCTATGCGGGCCCAGACCCGCATGCCTGACATCCAAGGGCGCCAAGCCACTTGGTATGCCGGCGCCTGGATGGGTTATGGCTTTCACGAAGACGGCTTGAAAGCCGGCCGCGCTGCGGCCCAGGCCTTGCTGGCTTCGCTGAAGGTGCGGGAGGCCGAAGCGGCATGAGTGCGCTGATCGGTTTTGGTCAGGTTCGGCACACGCGCGTGCGCCCTGCGCGCCATGCATTTGCCTATGCCACCTACTTCTTGATGTTGCCGATGCGGCAAATGTTGCGCGAGGGCGGTGGTGCCTTGCCCGTGAACCGGCGCGGCTTGATTTCGTTTCACGATGCGGACCATGGCGATGGCCGGGGGGCGGACCAGGGCGGCGCGCTGGCTTGGCTGGACGAGCTTTTGCAACGCGAGGGCATCACCGACGCTCGCGGCGAGGTCTGGTTGCATTGTTTCCCCAGGGTGCTGGGCCACACCTTCAAGCCCGTCAGCTTTTGGTACTGCCATCGCGAGGATGGCAGCCTGCGCGCCATTCTGGTGGAAGTGAACAACACCTTTGGCGAGCGGCACTGTTATTTGCTGAACCAACCCGCTTACGGGCGAGAGTTGCTGGCGCCCAAGGTGTTTCATGTCTCGCCCTTTTGCGATGTGCAGGGTCAATACCGTTTTCGTTTCATGCGCACCGAGGGCGGGCACCCGCGCACGGTGGCGCGCATTGACCACGACGACGCCTCTGGGCCTTTGATTCAAACCAGTGTCAGTGGCAGCTTGGTGCCTCTCACGCGCGGTCAATTGATGCGCGCCTTTTGGCGCTACCCCCTGTTGACCTGGGGCGTTGTGTTTCGCATTCACCTGCACGCGCTAGCCTTGTGGCTCAAGCGTGTGCGCTTCTTCCATAAACCGCCTCCGCCTGCGGACTTTGTCTCGCACTGAAGGCCACACATCCATTTCATGAGCGAGGACCCTGCGTCGCATGAACACCACCACCGCCCCCGTTTTTTCTTTGCCCAATGACACGCCCGCGAGCGCACGCCAACTGCTGAGCCTGTTGCAGCGCATCCGTCACGGCACGCTCACCATTCAATGTCCCGATGGCAGCTCCCAGCAGTTTGGCTCGGGTGAGGGCTTGCATGGCACGTTGATTTTGCGCAACTGGTCGCCTTGCGCCGCCGCCTTGAAGTCGGGCGACATCGGCTTTGCAGAAGCCTTCATGGCGGGCGACTGGGCCAGCCCCAACCTGGTGGATTTGCTGCGCGTGCTGGTGGCCAATCGGCGTGAGATGGA
>JACCDQ011254846.1_pt1 | contig 16090 bp, 20 predicted proteins | sample 7446031 | NCBI WGS metagenome assembly JACCDQ01 (sample SAMN15323442, study PRJNA562643) | freshwater metagenome | isolation source: river surface water | place: USA:Blue River Watershed | collected 2017-08-17
CCTTTGCTATGATTAATGTGATTTTGGATTATACCACACAAAGTTTCAAGCATTGGCCACCAACCCGGCCCTACAGCAAAACCGCCGTATTTTCCAGAGAACATTTCTGGAAACTTTTCCTGCATTCGTTTGGAAAATACTTCGTAGTCTTTTTCAGTCATTGTCTTCGTTATGAATTTCTTGTTTACGCTTTAGTATAGCAATTTCATCCTTCAAACGCAACCTTTGCTTCTTCAAATCTTCAAGGTTTAGGTCTTCAAAAAGCCCATTCTTTTCCAAATTGTCAATTTGTTTGTTCAAAGCGCGATGCGCTTCTTCCAAATGCTTAATTCGATTCTCATACATCTAAATCTCCTTATTCAACTTTTAGATTGTCCAAAGCGTCATCTTCACGATCGTCTTCCCAAGAAGTTTCGTCTTCTGACTCTTCATAGAACAATGAGTGAGCAATGTTTGTAACACCGCCACGTAATCTAGCACCTTCTAGATTTTGCAAGAACCCTAGACGTTCTGCTTCTGCAAGCATCTGAAATGCTTCGTCTTTAGTCTTAAGAGCAAACAATTCTTCAACAAAATTATTGAAATACAAAATGTTACGAGGTACCCATTCTGAACGTTCATCACTCTTGTCAGAGTCTTTAACCTTGCGCCAGCTTCTCCAGTTTGGTTTGTAACTAGCATATTCAATGTCTGCTAAGTTGTTAGCACGTTGAACAGCACGAATGTGACATTCTACGTTATGGCCCATCATTAGAGCATAAGCAAAACTATCCCAACTAGTTTTACCTTCTTTACCAATCTTGTTTAGCATTCCTGGTGCGTAGTGGCAAATATCTGCGACCGTAAGTCTGCGACCAAAGTCGGACTCGAAAGGAAAAGGTATATCGTGCCGTCCTGCAAGACCCTTATTGTCCGGGGCTTTATCCATGATAACGCTGAATCGCTTATTGGTGTGTTGGGCGTTAGTATATACCAGTCCGTGTGCTGTTGCGATGAAAGGTGATGCGCAGTCAAAGGAAATTGTGAAGTTTTCATTTACATGTTTTCTAATCTGACGCTGAATGCTTGTTAAGTAACAAGCCCAGTCCAACTGAGCGGTACCCAAGAAGTGCATCCAATCTTTGCCTTCAAGCATACCGTCAAACCGCATAGTGATTAGTCTGCGTAGTGTAATAGGCATCTTGCACATATTAGCACCCCCCATGGCCCAACCTTCTGCAGCCTTGTCTCCGTACTTACTTACATCGGAGTACTCTTTTACACCTTGGTACCACGCTTCTGCGTTTTCCCAGTTACTACCTTGTAGCACGTTTAAGAGTTTAGTACCACCTTCTTTAACGCCTAGACGATTCTGGATAAAGTATTCGTTATTAAAGCGAGTCTTTTCAAGACAATCTTCAAACGTCTTTAATCCTGTCTTTGGACTATGAATATGGTCACATGCCCAAGTCGGAACGTCTAGCATCATTGACCAATCAGCAGTAACGTCTAGCCAAGTTAGAATCTTTTCGCGAGTTTTGTTTGCTTCGGGACCTTCAAAGTTAGCCCAGTCAAACTTAATAACACCCTTACCAATCTGATATCCACCGGAGTCACCTAAGATCATTGTCTTAGAACGATCTCGTTGTTGGATCATAGATTCCTGTGTCATAGACTTTGTAATGTCTAATTGTGCGTGACCTGCTGAATACAGAGCATTTTTATAATAAAAATATCCTTGCTCTGGATTTAAGAAGTTCATACCTTCAATGCCACGATCAAATCCTTGCGGAACTCGTTCATCTGGAATAAACTTTTCTAAACGTTGTTTTGCAACGTATGTTGAATAGAAAGAACTAATAGCTGGTAAGTATACCGCATAGTCCTTTTGTAATGGTGTTAAATCAACTGGTGGTTGTTTCTTCATAGTCTCTCGCTAATTTTGCTGTAATGTCTAATTGTTGTCTTGCCTGTTCTAGGTTGTCTAATGCTATTTTAACAGCCTTATTCTTTTCTGCCAACTCTTGCCACTTCAATTCTTCCATGCGCTTTTCTTTTGCCCAATCAAGTAATGATTCTGCGTCACCGTTCAATCCTACTGACACTGACCCCATATTAATCATTACCCAATTGTTGCCATCAAAAACTTCCATATGTTGATTGGAAGTATTGTATCGCATATTGCCAACACCTTGTAAACCAGAGTATCCGTTTATATAGGTGCTGGACGTGCCGCCTGATACTTGGACATATCGTCCTTGTGCCATAACGTTATTGATCATTATGCTGCCTGTGCTGGAATGATATATTTGTAAGTAGCAAGACCGCTATCTAGAGTAATCTGAATAGCACCTTCGTTACTTAATGACATCTTAGTGTTGTTAACATCTGCAATCTTAAGAATGCTCAAGATTGGAAGAACTGGCCAAGTCCAACCGCGATCTAGTTTACCTGCAACGTTTTGTGCAAAAATAAACTCACCACCGTGTGTTGATGCATCACCGAAGATAAACTTTAGGTTACCGCCGTCTGTTTTTGCAAGGAACGTTGGATGTTCGTTGTTAGCACCTGCTTGGAAGTTGAAACGTTGTACTGCGGCAACGCTTGGTTCAAGTTCTACATCCCACTTAACGCCACGGAACTTAACGGTCTTCATCTTTTCGTTGATGATTTCCTGATTCATAAAGCGATAATCGTTACGGAAGTCGCCGTCTTTGTTTTCAAAGTGAATACCTACAGGAATAGTTTCACCATTGCGTTCTGCAGATGTAATTGTAATCTTAGCATCTTCCTTGTATTCGCTACCGTCTAGCAAGTACTTGAGTTTGTTAAGTTGTGGCATACCAAAAACACCTAACATATCTGGATATGGGTTAGCAGTTTCTGCTTCCATAATAACAGAACGGTCATCAGCCATTGAGTTAAATGTAGTCTTTTCTTCTGTGCCTGTTACTTTAACGGTAGTAAGGAAGCCTAGGTTTTGCGTATGTGATACGATGTCTTGTAAAATGTCTTTCATTTAGAGAGTCTCCATGTATATTAAGATTATATTTAGATCTTGAGTAAAAATCAACCCTGAAATCACTCAAAATCAAACAATTTGTTAAAATTGTTGTCGTTGCGTGTTGAACTAATGTCCCATTCTAGTACGCCAATAAGGTTTTCTAGTTTTTCGTCAATGACCGTTTGTTCCATTAATGCATCATCGAACGGTAAGTCTTTGAACCATTGTGGCAAACGTAGTTCGTCTACCGGATAAGCGACTGAAGTATAAGCCATTGGGTTATCTTTGAGTTTGCAAACAATAACTTTTGCTCCATCAACAATACCCATTGAGTATTTGTCATCATACATTCGCTTTAATGTGTTCCAGTTTAACGAAGCTCGTACATGCCCTGGCATATTTGCCTTGCCTGCTTTCTTTTCCTTAGCAGCATAGTCGGTAATATTGTTAGCACGTTTGGGGCTACCTTTCTCCCAGCCTGGTCTAGTCTTAAACTCTGTCCGGAAATCAGTAATAAAGTCTAACACTTCCTGCTCAGCAACACCATTTAGTACTTTTGTTAAGACGTCACTTAAGAAGTCTTGGATAACAACCGGGGTATCTGAGCGTTTGAGGTCAAGTCCCATTGCTTTGATCTTACCTGGTTTCCCGTCAACGTCTGCTCGTTTCCCTTCTTTATCGTAGTAGAGGACGGCATATCGCTTCTTAGTAATGAACAAACCTTTTGATGCGACGATCTCTCGACCTGCTTTGATAACTTCTCCTCGGGTCTTTGGGACGTGGAAAGCATCTTGCATAAATTTTGGGAACGTTCCATTAACTTCTTCTCCTATAGTGTCGTAAAGTTCAATTACAGATTCCCTTGTCCAAGGAATCAGTCCCTTCTCAATGTCTTTCTTTAGCGTAGTGTACGCAGAGAAATAACAAGAGTCTGTGTCACCGTAGATAATAGCTTTACCAATGTGGTTAGCTTCTCCGGTAATAATTTCATTAACTTTACTCGCCATATGCTTTGCAATTTGACGACCTGTAAGTGTAGTTGATTGTCCGATTCTGTTATCAAAGAATCTACAGCCCGGATTAAGAATAGCACCATACAATGAGTTTAGGTTAATCTTCTTAACTAGCTGACGTTTGTCCCAGTATTCTTCTTCAATCTTGTTGCCTGCTTTAATAGCGTCTTTAAGTTTGGCTTGCATCTCTTTACGTTCAGCATACCAACGTTTGAGCAACCCAGGAATGATACCTTCGATTTCGTATGTAAAGATAGTGCCGTTAGCGGAAATCATCCAAGGTTGGTTACTATCAAATATTAAATCGTAAATCTGAGCTCCTGAAAGTGTATCGCTACCGCCGCCTTCCCAGTCGATAGTAATTTCACGCCCAACTTCTTTGCTCATTACAGATTCATATTCTAACGAACCAAACTTGCCTTCCCAAGATGCGGCAAAAGATTTGCCTTTGCCTTGTTCAGCTTCAAGCATAGCCTTAGTACCGTCTTGACGCAGTTGTCCAACAATAGTTTCTGGACCCATGTTTAACGCACGAATCGCAGATGGATATAGTGAGTTGATATCTAGTGAGCCGATCCACTCGTGGATGCCTTTCTTAGGATAAGCAACATACGCCCCTGCTGCCTGATTGCTTTCGTTAGGATCACGTTGCACACGATTAGGAACAATCATTCCTCGTCTATGCGCCTCGTTAATAATAGCTTGTTCGGTAACAGCTACAGCACCCATTGTTGTTTGTAGCAATACGGTATTTTCATGTGCAATGCTATTAGACAGGTCAATAAACTTTAATTTTTTATCTAATTTGTCAAGCAATGCGCAGTCTTGTCTATTGTAACGAATGAATTCTTTGAAATCATTGTTATACAATTGATCAAGTGTTCCTTCGTAAGCAACTTTACTTTCGCCTACTTCCATTTCCCCGATCGCGTCAAGTCGATATGTGTGTCGTTCTTCGTATGTGTACTTTCGATATAGTTCAAGGGAGTCGAGGTGAACACGACCGATGAGATCATATGTAACAGCTTGCCGACCAAATTTTTCATATTCTCTTTTCTTAGGAAATTGATTCCACAAGCAAAAACGACGAGTATCTTCTTTGCTTAGGACTTTTGTAACACGGTTAACGGTATACGGAATATCAAAACCTTCGGAGTTCCATCCGGTTAAGATATCTGCATCTTCAATTAATGTTAGAAAAGTATCTAACATATCGCCTTCGTTGTCGAATAACATAGTATTAGGAAATTCTTCAACAGCCTTTTCGGCTTCTTCCATAGACATTGTCTTAGGAGGAATGGCCAAACACACCATAGTTTCTAACCATTGTAGGTGAACAGCAATCGCAGTAATTGGCATGAACGCATCATCTGGTGATGCATAACCACGTTCTGGATCGAAGTCCACCTCAATATCAAAAAACGCTACATTTAGTTTAGGTGCGTCTACATTAAGATAGTGATCTTCTAAACAGCGATAGATTGGATTGATGTCAGATTCGTGAAGTTTTTTATTAGAATGAATTGCAAGTTCTTTGCGAAGTTCTTTTACATTCTTGCAACTTACACGAGTAAGGGGTTCACCCTTGATTGATTGATATTTGCCCTTAGGGTCTTGATAATAAAATAGATGTTTAGCAGGGTATTCTTTGTAATGTCTTTGACCTTTGTCATCGCGTTCGACAACATTGATCATATCCTGCTCTCTATCATAGAAAGCGTCTACGTAACTCAAATTTTTCTCCTATGCAATTTTTAGGCTTGCAAATACCTAAATGCGGATTATGGCCACGCCTACCATTGAAACTATATTTATAGCATTCGGATTAAACCGATGGTATCTATGGTTGTTAGCAAGAGGTAGTTAGCCAACATGCCAAATGATTTCCTAGTATAAGCAGCCCACCCATACATAGCACAGCCAGTAATCCAGATAGGGTAAAGAATAAGTAAAGGTGGAGTTGGGACCGTAAGGGCCATTGTGATTGAGCACCCGATACTAATAACCCAAGCAAGGAGCTCAATAACAAAACGCAAAGGATGGCTGTTCCAATCATCTTTGATCCATTCTATAGTTCCACCAAAAACATTAGCTAGGAAGTTCATTCTGGTAATCGTTTAGTAACACCAAGAATCATTTCAATCTCATCCCATTCTTCTTCGTGAGATTTCCAATTATCTTTGTGTGCAATCTTAATTGCTTTATTAATGATACTTGGTTTAATTTGTAGTTCTTCTGCTACAGCTTTAACGGTTTCTTTTAGGCCTTCTTGCAAATCTTCTACTTCACGTAGCACATTGCCGCCTTCATTAATTAGACGTTCTAGTTTAGCCTTTTCTTCCGGACCGTACATCTTTGCCATAGTTTTCTCCTGTATGTAAAAGTATATTATATAGTCGTAAAAAAAGCCAGTCAACCTATGACTGGCTTTAATACACCTTTTGGTAAGATTACTTTTGGTCTTCGCTTAGTACATCGTACATTTCAAATGCACCGCCATTGCGCTCATAAATTAGACCAGCATAAAGATCTGCTTTCATGCCTTCGCCCAATTTAGCAACTGCAACACGTTGAGCCCAGTTAAACAATTCTGTATCAACTGCGTCAATTTGTTGTTGGCCACCGCTTTCTTGTACTAGTTGTACCATTTGTTTGAAAGTTAATTTACCTTCAATTGATTCCTTAACTGGACGCTTTTTGCCCTTTGGCATCATTGCGCTTTCGTTTTTCTTAGCAAATGGATTTTCGCCTTTCTTAGGACCTGCTTTCTTGTCCTTAGCTGCTTTCTTCATCGGCTCTTTCTTGTCGCCATCACCGTCGATGTCTGCAAAGTCAGGCTTACCGCCTTTCTTTTTGCCTTCTACCATCTTAGTGAATTTAGCTTTAAATGCTTCTGGATCTACAGATTCCTTAGCAGACTTACGAGCTTTTTCTTTACGCTTCTTATCGTCTTTGTCATCGCTACCTGGATCGTAGTCATATTTGTCTTTAGTATGTGTTAGACCAGTTTTGGTCTTAGTAGCAGTACCTTTGGCAGTTTTAAAAGTATCGCCTGGCTTAGCATCAGCGTCGAAACCTTCTTCAACTTCTTTTTCTTCTTTCTTTTCTTCAGCTTTTTTCTTAGCTTCAGCAACGTAAGAAGATTGTCCTGCTAGTACACGTAGTTGCGCATCTTCGTTGAGTTGCACAGCTTTTGGTAATTGTGGTGCAGCTGGAGTAGCAACTGGTGCCTCCATGCCGTCTAGTTTTGTTAAGATTGATTTAAAATCCATGTTAGTGTTCCTAAAGGTGTATAATGTATTTATCTTTTGACAAAATTACCTTCGCCGAAGATATTTGTCTTCATGTCTAGGGCGTTATCAGTTGGCTTTTGTTTTTTAGGTTTAGGTTGAGCTGGCGATTTAGAGCCGCTTTTTCCTGGTGTTCCTGTATAGCTTTTCTTACCTCTAGCAGGGCCCGGGCTAATATGCGGATTAGCAACGGTAGCAATATTGCCTGCTGATGTTGCACCTGCTGTAGCTGTTTCAAAAAGTTCACGTATTTTCATAATATATTATTTATCGCATTGCAGTTTTGAAATCGCCAAACTTTTCTTTGCGTTTATCTAAGTGTTTTAGCCCTGGGTTTATGGGTTTAGTGGATGCTTTAGTATCACCAAAATCACTTACCTTTGCCTGCACTCTGTTCTGCCAAAACCATACTGCTACCTTAGCAGCAACTTCTGGCTTTTCTACAAGCTCAGGCTTTTTGACTAGATCTAGTCCTAGTGCTTTACCCGCTTGCTCGTAGTTGTATTTTCCAGTTAATTGAATATACCCACGACCTTTGTATTTCTCGCCGTCGCCGGGCATTGTGTTGCCTAACGTAACTGCTTTAGAATTAAAATTCTTTGGCTTTTTAGTTTTAGGGTCCATGACAAACTTTTTCTTTTTGTCTTTCTTAAACACAGGTTCGTACTTTTTAAAATAGTTAGAACCGCCTAATTCAACAAGATCTTTAAAGTTATTAGACTCGTGTGCTGTTTGTCCTAAGAATTGTGCTAGTTCTTCACCTTTAATACCGGCAGCAACAGCAGCCTGTGTTAAAAACTTTTCGTGTGGTGAACCAGTTACTAAGTGTTTAGGAATTGCGTCTTTAGCAATTTTATCAACACCTTTCTTAAAATCACTAGGTGCTTTAGCAGTTATAGCTGTAGGTTCTTTTTCTCCTTGGCTAGCTTTGTAAGCATCCCACGCAGCACTACCGCCACCTGCTAACATAGCAGCAGCACCAGCACCAGCTACCCAGTCTTTCCAACCTTCATCTACTTCTTGTGCTTGTTGTGCAGCAGATTTTAATTCTTTAAAAACTTTTTGTAAACTATCTTCGTCGGCTTGATACTTGATAGCAATGCCGCCTGCTTGTTGCCAAGCACGAATGTTAACACCGTAATCGTCGATTAAGATATTTGGACTACCGTCTGGGTTAACAGCATATTTGTATTTTTCGTGATCAAACACCCACTTGTCTGCAGGAACATTAATGTGCTTTTGAAGCCATTCTTTCTTTCCCTTAATACTTCCTGCCTTGTCAAAGTTAAGTGGACTGCTAAGGATTGTATATCCGCCAGCAAAGTCTTTAACTATAGAAACAAGTTTATTAGCGGTTGGAAATGCGGGCAGGTCTCTAAATAATTCATAAGCATTAGAATCTTTAAAGAACTTTTCCCATTGAGCCGGTGTCATCTTATTGTAGTGCTCTACATCATGTATAGCGCCTACGTGATTAAACAAGTCAGCAAGAACGCCGTCCATGTCAACAAAGACGGTTATATTCTTTGGCAATAACTCATGGGCTCTCATACTTTGCTGTAAGGATTTATTTTTTCGTCAGAATCGATGCTATGTTTTTCTGGATAGATTTCATACGAATCAACTCCCGGTACTGAACCTAAAAACATACCCTCTTTCATCTTATATAAAGGATCGTTAGGATCTAGGACGCAGTCGTCACCTTCACCTGTTTGTACGTTATAAGTTACACGATATTGTTTCATACGGCAAAACTGCTCCCACATCCACACGATGTTTTTGCATTTGGATTTTTAATTACAAATTGACTACCCATTAATTCTTCTTTGTAGTCGATTGTTGCACCTTGTAGATACTGCATACTCATAGCATCTACTAGGACTTTAAACGTGTCTAACGGAATCTCAAAATCGTCTTCGTTGACGTCATCGTCAAAAGTAAACCCATAACTAAATCCAGCACAGCCACCGCCTTGTACAAAAGTACGTAAGGCTAGTTTAGGATTGTTTTCATTAATCAAAAGATCTATGATCTTAGACTTTGCTGATTCTGTAATTTCTATCATATCAGTCCTTTGGATACCAAACTTTTCCAGGTCCAAACTCTCGTTCAGCACTCTTGTTTAAGAAACGATCAGTAGTAAACGCATACCACTTTCCGCCTTTAGTTTGTTTCAAACCAACTTGAGAAGCTTTATCTGGATCACTTACATTATAAAAAACAAATCCTTTCTTTTCTCTGCGAGGAGTATATTGATCTCTATCGGGTTGCCAGTGGCGATCATTACCTCGGCCTACTACATCGTATCTTGGATTGTATACTGGCTCGCCTTCGTCATGACCAGGTGCTAGACTAAAGCCAGCATCATCGTAACCGTGTCTGCCTTCCATAGGAACTTTCTCTTTCTTGTGTTTAAAGTCGCCTTGTTTCTCGGCTTTCTTTTTATCTTTGTGAGCACCAGCACCCGCAGTTTTTTGATTCTTTGCTACAAAATTGCGTGGTTTGCTTGCTGGTATAAAATCTTTTGCCCTCATACGGTAATCCCTCTTGACCTAATGCCGCCTTTCTTTTTAACTTTGGCTAATTCTTCTAAAGCGTGTCGAATCTGTTCAACATTCATTTTTAGTTCTTCAAATTGTTTAGCTATCAATTGCCATTCTTGTGGACTAGCGTTATCAACACGAGCAGCTAAATCTTTAATTTGTCCTGCTGCTCTTAACATTCTATATTTTAACTTCCCTGGGTTAGCTTTGTCATGTCCGTAGATCATTGGATCCATTGGATCGGATGGATCCATTTCGATAGGCGATTCTGACATCTTAAGTTGTTTGGCTGCTTTTGCTTGCTTCTTTAAAATTTCATTAGCGCGGTCACTTAACACTTGATAACTTTTACTAACTTCGTCGTGCGGCACAGCAAGTTCTTCGCCATTCTTTAAAGTTACAAATACCATTGTACGGCCAATACGTTTTACTTTACCTGCGTGTGCGGTAGAAATTTTAAATGGGTCTTGAGCCCATACCATGTCGCCACGCTTAACTGGCTCGTCGCCTTTAATAGGTTTATGTACATCGTCGGGATTAGGAATGTCTAAAGGATTATAACGTTGTCGAGCTTCGGTAATGTTCATTCCTTTTCTAACAGCGGCAAATAACGGCTTAGCTAATTCGCCGGCACCAGTCGATGCTTTAAATTTTTCAAAGTTATTATTGGCAGCAGCTTCTCTTGCACCCGATGCACTTACACCTGCTACACCTTCAGCACCATCTTCACGCTCACCACTAGATACAAAATCTAAAACTTCAAATTTATAGTAACCGTGAGATTTGCCTTCTACACCGTTATATCCTTCGAGCAGTTTCTTCATATCTTCTAAACGATCACTACCTGCAACAAACGTAGCAGCATTGTATCCTTGGTCGTATAAGAAGGTAGCAACTTTTACAATAGTATTAAGACTGGCATTCTCAACAACGTCACCTGCATATTCTGGAAACATTGCTTTAATAAATTTAATTTTTGTTGCGTAGTCTAGAGGATTTTTCTTTTTATCTTGAGTCATGCTGACAAAAATCTTCATGTCCCCACCTTGGCTTTTCATAGTATCTAATACTTGTTTATGCCCGACCGTAGGGGGGTTCATTCTTCCAAAGCAGAATGTTACATGTTTGTTGCCAGCTTCGAACAGCTCATTAAGAATCATAATCACCCTTTTTTAGATGATCTTCTTGTTCTTTGGCGATTCTTTTTGCTAGTTCGATAAGTTTTTCTTTAGGAAACTTTTGTTCCTTATCATCGATTTCAAACTTACTACAATATGATTCTAAGCAATGTTCAATAGGTCTAATATAAACTTTGAATACTTGCGGATTACCTTTGTGTTCTTCGTGTCTTTTAACAGCAGGGAATAAATGCTTGGTTAGCATTTCGTCATCGTTGTCGATAAAGAATTTAAGATCGTCGAGCCAATCAACTTCTTGTTGATCAGGCTTAGGAGCGCCAATTGGTGAAAACATTTCTTTTAATAACATTATTGTGCTGCCCCTTTCCCATAGTTAATCTCGTAATCGTCATCTTTGGGATTCATGTTTGTCATTTTGCCGCTAGGACTCATATGCTTTTCGCCAACGCCTTTAGCTGATGCTTCTTTTTCTAGATCTGCTTTGCGTTGCATAACAGCCTTAGAAAGTTCAGGATCGTTGCCAATTACAGGATCCATCTGAAGATCTAATAGGGCTTTCTTTTTAGCCTTGTAATCCCCAACGGGATCTTTAGGGTTTAGCTGTGTTTCTAGTAGAATTGTATCTAACTTGTTTAAAATATCTCTCATAGTATGATTCCATAGGGTCATACTATATTTATCGAACTTTAAAAGTTAGTAATTATATCGAACGGAGGCAATAGTGCCGCTTTGTAGGTTGTATGCAGCACGGATCCACACGAAGTTGCCGGTAAAATTAACAGATTCAACGCTGTTCCATGCAGAACTATCGCCGCCTATCTCAGTTCCGTCGATATCTACCCAGTCATCGTCGCCTGGATATAGCTCTAAGGTACCTTGTAGTTTTATAGTTCCTGCAAATTCGTCAAGTACATAGGCTGCTGTATGCAATCCTGTAGATGTTTTATGATAACCAGCCCCTTTTTTCTTGTCAGAATAAAGGAAAGATGAATCTACAGAAGCATCTTCTGTAGAAATTGATGATAATAAAATTGTACTTTTTGTGGACATCAGTTATTTATCGGAAATAACAAAGTTGTAGATCCTGCCTACAACTTCTGAATTTCTTAATTTCATCATTAATAGAGTAGCCTCGTCCTCGACTAGCACATATCTGCGGTCCCAGTTCCACTCTGTGTTTAAGAACCACTTTTCTATAGCAGGAGTACAGGTAATCTTTCCGTCACTTTTCTTTAACCAGTCTAAGTATCGTTGTTTACCTTCCTTGTCGCCTTTCATTTTGTGGGGCAACAAGTAAGCTCTATAGTTGTAACGGCCTTTTGGTAGTTTATCTACAGAAATATAGTTTTGATTAGTGTTTAACAACTCAATAGTTGCTTCACTAGGTTCAAATCTATGTCGTAGTTGTTTTTCTAGTTTATTAGAAATGCGCTCGTATAGTGCTTTGTCATTTGTATAAACGTCAAGGATAGAAGTTTCTATACGTAGGCTATATTGATCTTTGTTATACGAACCTAGAACAGAACACACATTAAGAAGTGTATACCTATTATTCCAAGCCCGTTGTTTTACAGACTGCAGATATGATTCAGGGTCAGGCCCAAAACAAAATTGTTCAGTTTCTTCTATAGACTTGGATCGTAAAAAGGCACAGCCCGGAATATCAAAGCTGGCCTTATACAACCACTTGCTATAGAATTTACGAGTTGTTGGTTTCGTCTTCTGTGACAACATTTTCTTCTACTTTCGCAGCCTTAAGTGCTTTTAGTGTTTTCTTTTCTTCTTTAGTTAGCAATTCTGACACCGCAAATGCTACATCATCATTTTCAATGGTAACATTTACAAGTCCGCCATTAACTAAATCACCAAATAGAACTCTACGACTTAATGGGCTCTTAAGTTTGTTATCTAGCAATCGAGCTAACGGACGAGCACCCATCTTACGATCGTATCCTTTTTCAGCAAGCCATTTAGCAGCTTCTGTAGATAAGTCGATCTGAATGTTTTTATCTTTAAGCTGATCGTTAAGTTCGTTAACAAACTTCTTAACAACTTGGATAACAACGCTTTGGTCAAGATTCTTAAACTTAATGATAGCATCTAAGCGATTGCGGAATTCAGGAGCAAAGAACTTCTTAACTGCCTTGTCATCTTCGCCGTCTTTACCTAGCTCGCCAAAGCCAATAGTGTTCTTTTCGTTGTCAGCGGCACCTAAGTTAGAAGTCATTAACAAAATAGTATTACGACCGTCTGCCTGTTTACCATTTGAACCAGTTACAAACCCGTTATCCATGAACGCTAACAAAATGTTCATAACGTCAGGGTGAGCTTTTTCAACTTCGTCTAACAATAGAACAGCGTTAGGGTGTTCTTGTAGCTTAGTGATAAGCATACCTGCGTTATCTTCATAACCAACATATCCTGGAGGAGCACCAATCAAACGTGCCACTGAGTGTTTCTCTTGGTATTCACCCATATCGAAACGAATCAATTCCATGCCCATACGTTCAGCAAGGGTTTTAGCAGTTTCTGTTTTACCAGTACCGGTTGGTCCTAACAACAAGAATGAACCGATCGGCTTATTAGGTGATTTCATGCCGGCTTGAGCAACAAAGATTTTATCTAACAAGTTATCAATTGCTGTGTCTTGACCGTAAACAACGGTCTTCATGCCTTTTTCAAGGTCGGACAAGTTTTTAGATTCTTTCTGTGCTACAACTTCTAACGGCATATTGATCATCTTGGAAAGTTCGTAAGTAACTTGCTCAATGTCAACAATTTGATCAATGCCTTCCATACCTTCGTCGTCTTTGAGTTTATAACGAGCTGCCGCACAATCAATAATGTCAATTGCTTTATCGGGCAACTTTTTGTCGCTCATATACTTAACGGAAAGTTTAACTGATTGATCGATAGCAGCATCACTGATTTTAACGTTGTGATGTTTTTCGTAATACTTACGAATGCCTTTGATAATCTTAACTGCCATTTCTGGACTCGGCTCGTCAATAGTAACACGTTGGAAACGGCGCATTAACGCACGATCCTTTTCAAAGTGCTTACGATATTCTTCCCAAGTAGTAGAAGCAATAACTTTTAATGTGCCTTTGCTTAGAGCAGGTTTAAGCATGTTGCTCATATCGTTGCTAGATTGATTAGCAGCGCCGGCACCCTGCATCATGTGTGCTTCGTCAATGAAAAGAATAATCTTACCTTTCTTTTCTAAAGCATGAAGTACTGCCTTAACACGCTCTTCAAAGTCTCCGCGGTACTTACTACCTGCTAACAATGCTGAAATATCAAGTGTGTAAACTTGATGGTCCTGAATAAATTTAGGAACTTTCTTTTCGTGGATCTTACGTGCTAGGCCTTCTGCAATAGCAGTCTTACCAACACCTGGTTCACCTACCATAAGCACGTTACACTTTTGACGACGAGCAAGGATAAGTTGGATCTTCTCCATTTCTTCGTCACGACCAATAACTGGATCAATTTTACGTTGCTTTGCTTGTAGGCTTAAGTTAGTACAGAATTGATTAAGGATCTTGTCAAGTTGTGTAACATTTACTACTCGACTAGTTTCTTCTTCTTCCTCATCCACTGAAACGGTTTCTTGGAAGAACTTAACAAACTTTTCCTTAGTTACACCGCCCTTTTGCAAGAAGTAAAACCCAAAGCTATTCTTTTCTGATAGTACGCTAATAATAACATCAGCAACGTCCATACGCTGCCGTCCACTAAACAATACTTGTGTAAAGCAACGATTTAGCACACGCTCTACACTATTTGTTTTTTTAGGCTTGGTGTTTGTATCCGACGATTTAATGTCGGTCATGTTATTTTTTAGATAATGATCTAAATTAGTTTTGATAAAGTTTGCATCAGCACCAAAACTTTCAATCATTGAAAATGATTCATCGTCAAGCATTATAGCGTAAACAATGTGTTCGATGGTAACATATTCGTGTTGTAATTTTCTAGCAACGCTAACGGCGTTTTCAAAAATGGTTTGTAGATTTTGGCTAGGTTCGATCATTATTTTAATTTCCTAAGTTTCTTCATAGCTAAGTTTAGCTTCATTTGTGATACTTTGTCAACAAAGCATACACCGTTTAAGTGGTCATATTCATGCTGAAAGCATTTTGCTAGATACCCGTCAACTTTTATCTCCTTTGCATTTCCGTCGCTGTCTTGATATTCTGCTAGAATCCATGCCGGACGTTTTACCATTAAAAATAAACCAGGATAACTCAAACAACCTTCTTGGTCTAAAACTTGTTCTTCGCTTGTTTCTTTTATAACAGGATTGAACACAGCAAATGGCGCCGGGAAGTCCTGGATGTTATTGCTGCCCATAACAAACACACGTTTAGCAATACCAATTTGATTGGCTGCTAGACCAATACCGTGCGCCGCTGTCATAAATTCTATCATATCTTTTTCAAGCTGTTTAGCATCGCCGTCCTTAGAAAAATCCCAAGGTTCACTAACTTGAACTAATGTGTCGTGTGGTCCTAATTTAAATTCCATCTTTTACCTGTGTGATTAATTGTTTTTGCTCTTCAGTTAAGTTTCTTGGAATTGAAACTTTAATTTTAACAAGCAGGTTTCCTCGTTGTCTTGTTCTTGGATCTGGTAATCCTTCGCTTCTGCAACTTAGAATTGTGTCTGGTTGTGTACCGGCAGGAATATTAATAGATAAATTTTTGCCGTCGAGGGTAATTATATCAATAGAAGATCCTAGAATAGCTTCCCATGCCGTTACGGTTTTTTCTACAATGATAGAGCTTCCTTCTCTCCTAAAGACAGGATGCAATCTAACAAATACGTTAACCAGTAAATCGCCTGCTGGAATACCCGGAATAGAATCGTCACCCATTCCTTCATATCTAACTTGTTGTCCAGCCTCAAGCCCTGGTGGAATTGAAATGTTTAACATTTTAGTCTTGCCGCCAAGCATACTAATTTCGGCATTAATTTCTTTGCCTGTTAACACTTCTTCTAATGTAATTTCGACATTTACATTAACGCTTTTATTTCGGCGAACTTGTTGTCTTGGATTAAATCCAAACCCAAAGTTTCCAAATAAGTCGTCAAAGTTTCCTGTGTTGAAGTGGAATTC
>JACCDQ010444860.1_pt1 | contig 16089 bp, 10 predicted proteins | sample 7446031 | NCBI WGS metagenome assembly JACCDQ01 (sample SAMN15323442, study PRJNA562643) | freshwater metagenome | isolation source: river surface water | place: USA:Blue River Watershed | collected 2017-08-17
ACTGCAGGCGAAGGCACCGGACCATAGCCCGTAACGACCTGCCCCGGCAGCACCTGAATCTGAGGTGCAGGCGCGTAGCCTGTGAACGACGGGCCTAGCTGGCCAACCACTACCTGGTGCGGAGCTGGTGGCACTGGGTAGGGTTGAGGTACGGCCGGTGGAACAACTTGCTGCGTACTTTGCGCAGGCCCTGGGGGCTGTGGAGGTAATGGCGGTACTGCAGGCGAAGGCACCGGACCATAGCCCGTAACGACCTGCCCCGGCAGCACCTGAATCTGAGGCGCAGGCGCGTAGCCTGTGAATGACGGGCCTAACCGACCAACAACTACTTGCTGAGGTGGCTTGGCCGCCGGCGTGGGCAATTGATTGGCTACAGGCACGGGTCCGGTGGGGCCTTGTGAGTGACCATTCATTGTGGATGTGGTGGCTGGGTGGTTCTGCGTTGCAGCACCGCAATTGAGTCCAGCACGCCCCTGAGCACTGTTGGCATTGCAACTCTTAGCGATGGCTATGCCGGGAGCTGTTGTTGCAGCAAAGGCAAGCAAAAGCAGAATCAGTGATGGATTGTTCAATCGTGTCATCATGATTTACCAAGCCTGAGTGAGTTGCAGCCATGCAGCAGGCGAATGCGCCTGCGTTCCATTGGGAATGCTGGTCATTGGCACGCCGTACCAGAACCGCATGGATAGGCGCTCCCTCGAAGCAGTCTGCAGACCCACCCCTATGGATGTCAGGTGTGCCTGATTCAGGAGTGATCCAGGTATGGCCCTGTTCTGCTTGACGCTACCGACATCAAGAAAGATGAAAGGAGCGATTGAGTCCAGATAGCGCTTACCCACATGAATATTCTGTGACAACTCTGCAGTTGCTGCGTAACCTGAATCGCCAATGACCTCGGCGTACCCATAGCCCCGCAAGCGCGTGCGGTCACCGATGAAATAGTTTTCGACTGAAGGAAGGCTGTTCTTGGAGTACTGAACCGACCCCTCAAGCCTCAACCCCAGGCCTGCCGACAACTTGTCGAGTGGGGTGATGAACCCAGCTCCTAGCCTGAGATGACTGAAGTGTGTGTCACCTGTTGTGTCTGCAGGGTTAGAGGGTGCACCCTGCAAGTGGTGGGTACCGCCAGAGGCCGTGAGAGACAGCTTGGTGCTCTGCCCTCGGTTGTTGCTGTGGCTGTAGGAAAACGTCTGTCGCAAGACGGTGGTGTTGCTGTCGTTGGTCCCGGTGTTGGAGCCTGACAGGCCGAAGTAATCGACCTGCGTGAGGGCGTACAGAAATGAATGCACATCCCTGACGATGGGATAACCCAAAAGAGCAGTGGCCAGCTTGGTTCGCTGAAAAGCATTGGTCAGCGTCTGATTGGCACCGGTGTAGTGGTTTCGAGTCAATCCGGTACCAGCCAGAATCTCGCCGTACAAGCCCTTTTCGTTCAGCGGTGCTCTGTAGGTGAAGGTGCCGTAGAGACCATTCCAGCGGTTACTGAAGTCAGTGCTCGGCAGCAAATTGAGTCGAACCATGTCGCCCGGTGTTGCAGCCGAATAGACCTCCTGGGTCAATACGCCGTAAAGACCATCGCCAAACTGTCGTGGCAAGTTGTCCAGTGTCAAACTGCCACGGTGTTTAACAGTGCTACCAGCAATCCGCAGGACGTCACGGCCTTGATCGTCAGTCACAAATTCTGCGTTGAGTTGAACGCCTGACAAGTCCTTGGCCAGCATGATGCCGCGCTCAAATTCATGCAGCTGAACAGGGCGATGACCGGCAGCCGCAGAAAAGATACTGACAATGCGATTGCTCAGGGCTTGATCGAACCCAGACACTTCGATCTTGTAAATGTTGCCTTCAGAGACGCGTATTTCAGCACCCGAGTCCACCAGAACATAGCGGCTGCTGGCCAAAAAATAGCCGTCTTCACGGTAAATATCCTGGATCGTTTCGGTGACCGTTTGCAAATCCAGTGAAGAACCGCTTGCGGTGATTCTCTGAATGACGTGATCGAGCAATTCGCTGTTGCTGTAAACAGAAACACCGCTCAATTTGATCTGATGCTGGTGAAGAGCGCTTGCCATGCCAGCTAAACCAGTGGCAGGTACAGTCTGTCCAAATGCGCTCTGCAAGCCGATTGTGAGCAGGCAAAACACCGCAGTTTGGGAAACGAATTTCATCTCGCGTTCGCCTTGGAGGGATGATTCAAGTCGGCCCAAAAGAAGCCTACCTTCTTAAATTCAAAAACCCGTTGCAGCAAGGCTCCGAAGTTTCCGAGATGATTTGGGTCCTGTTGCTGCATAGTATCAAAAGCAGCCGATGCAGCCTGGTGCCAGGCCCGATGCACACAGATACCAAGCGATCCAGTTCCGTGCATGACTGCTAGCTCAACTCCAAATGACGGCAATGGGTCGCAACCGGTCAACTGACCGAGGCTGGAATCTCAGGTGACCACCAGCTTGACTGCACGCTAAGTTGGTGCCGTCACCCAGGAAATTCGGATGAAGGCAGGTCAATGTTTCATGTGAGCCTGTTTTCATACCACTCCGACTGAAAACTAGCCCAGCCTGCTGCACAGCAGGTTGTCAGTGCCTCCTCAAGAGTGAGTCCTGCATCGGCCGCTTCCGATCGAATCACACTCAAGGCCGAATCTGACATGGGCGCGTTTTTGGCTTGCCGTATCGCCATGAAATCACGCCAAACGATGGGATCGACATCAGGAGGCTGCGGCACTCCCCCTCCGCTGTTATTCCTGTTTCTCCAGGTTTCTGGGAATGGTTTTGGTGTTGGATCTGGGACTGGTATTGGAGCTGGTACTGGGTCTGGTTCTGGTATAGCCGTTGCACGAAACGTTTCCGCGCCGTTCTGTTCGCGTTGCAAATCCATGCCAGAAGAATTGCAATGTGCCTCATAAAGCTGCCGCAGTTCATCGATTTTGATCCCAAATGGTGCCACGACACCCAGTTGCCGCAGGGCATCGGAATACCACTTACGGAGATTCCTGTGCCTCTGCATGCGTTCATTGGTATTGCTTTTACGTTGATCAGACGCTTCGATTTTCTCGCGCATCTTCAGCAACTCGCGCTCAACCCGGTGGTTCACCCAACCGTCTTCCGTCTTTTCAAAGAACTCATTGAGCACCGCTTCAACTGCTGCGCGCTGCGATTTTTGCGTTGCCAAGACCAGTCTGCACACACTGTGGAGATTCGCCGGCAAGGGCGACTCTTGGGAATAGTAGAGGTCCAACAACTTTCGATAGACATAACTTTCCATCCAAGACAGGTGAGCGGTGGATTTTGAAAAATCGCCGATGTGAAAAGAGTAAAAATTCATGACCTTCAGAGGGGAAAAATGGAGGGTGAATGCTGGCTTGCGGCAATGCCACAACACAGGCGCTGGCAATGCCACGGTATGCGTGCTGGCAATGCCACGGCATACGAAAACCATGCCGCGGCATACCTCCAGCCATGCCGCGGCATCAAAGTGCTCGCGCTTATGGGTTCTGCTGTCTCAAGCCAAGAGATCAAGGCAGCTGAAAAATGCGGTGCACTGACGGGATGCAAAGGTATCCGTGCGATGCAAGGCAATTGGTGGCGCCGTTCGGGTGCCACTGCTAGGTGGCCACAGTTGTGGAGGTGTCAGCGCGTGTCATCGTTGTGCACAGCAGTGTTTGTTGGCAGAGCGGGGTTCGCTCCAACGCCAGCCTCCGCCAGGCCCTCAGCCCCCTGCCCCTGCAAACCCGCCACATCCCCCCCGGACAACTGGCGTCTCTGGCGCCCCGCACGCAACTGCGGCGGCTCCATGCGCGGTTCGTTGGCCGCCTGCAAGCCGTGCACAAAAGCCAGCAACTCTTCCATGCGCCAGCGCACGCAGCGCGCCCCCAGGACCACGGGCTGGGGCAGTTCGGCCCGCATCGCATGAAACTTGCGCACCGAGATGCCCAAGAATTGGGCGCTTTGCCGTGAATCCAGGAGCAGGCAAGACGCAGTGGCATAGGCGGGCAAAGTGGCTGCGCTTTTTGCTGGCAGGCTGCCCGTCAAAGCGGCGCCAATGTGATGGAAGGTGTGCAGTGCGGTCATGGTGAAGCTCCTTAGTTGGCCGATGGAAGAATGAAGTTAGGAGCTCATTTTGATAGCCTTTCTGCCTGAACTTGGTGTGTTTCAACACAAATTTCAGGAAATCTGCACAAAACAACACTCACAAGAGTGCAAACCGATCCTTCATCACCTGCAACCAATGCTATCTTTTTGATATCATTAATACCAAGGCTCAAAAATCTACGTGCCAAGGCAGCGAACTGTGCCAAGGCCTTCCCCCACGCTCAGGAGTCGTGATGGACGCTGCTCAAAATCGTTTGGACAATTTTGCGAAGCTGCTGAACGACTTCAGAGAAGCCAACATGCACCTGCCCAATCGCGGCATGCTCAAGCTGTTCGCGGAGAGAGTCGAGGTCTCTGACAAATACCTCTCGCATGTGCAATGCGGCAGGAGAAGCATGGGCAGCGCGACGGCACGCCAGATAGAAGCGCGATGCGGTAAACCGCAGGGCTGGATGGATGCGCACCACAGCGATATGGATCCCCAAAATGGCGAGGAGCGCTACCTGGTCGAGCAGGTCTTAACGCTTTACCGCCACTCGCCTGAGACAGTCAAAAAACTCATCCTGAACGCGATCAAAAACCTTTTGGACAAACCAGAAAAAATGGTGGACCCGGTGCGCAAGTCTATTGAGTAAAGGTCAAAAATTTTCAGGTCTATAGTCCGCGCCTAGTTCATGGGTAGCCACTGTGCCGTCAACAGCATGAAAAATGCTGGTGCTGATGCCGAGTGTCGACCCGACCGATTCACGCAACGTTGACCGTCTGTACCCGACCCATTGCAGTCATTAGGGATTGAGAAAATTGATCATTTAAAAGTGGGGCTCAGTTTCTCGTACGGTTGTTGCATTCAGTGCGATACGAGTATCGAATTTACTCGGCCTGAACCCACTGCTTTCCTTAATTTGATTTGAATGATCGAATAGCCCATTTTTTCAGAATAATTGATAAGATAAGCTAATAAGAATTTCCAATAATCAAATTCTTAAATCAAAAATTTCTTGGCTCAAGCATGCGTTCATCTTCCAAAAACTCAGACGCTTTCAAGAACCGCCAGGACTTTGACTTACTTAGCTTGCGTCTTTTTACACACCTGTGCGTTGAACGTAATTTGGTCAAGGTAGGTCAGAAATTTGGCCTAATGCCATCGGCCATCAGCAAGCGGATGACAAGGTTAGAGCAGGATTTGGGTGGCGCACCCTTATTCAAACGCTTGCGTCATGGCTTAGAACCCACAACTGCTGGCCATGTTTTTTTAAAGCACGTACAGGTCGTGTTACAGGGCCTCGACAAAGCCGCCGAAACAATGCGCGGTTATAGCGCAGGCCACAGCGGTCAAATTCGCCTACTGGCCTCTACTTCTTCAGTTGCAGCGAACCTACAAAACGATGTTCATAGTTTTCTGTCTCAGTCTGTGTATCGTGACATCACCTTGCAGTTGCACATGACGGACGGCGGTGATGTTGCACAGCAGATCAATGAGGAGGTCTACAACCTCGGCGTATTGTGGAATGTGCAAGATACAGGCAACCTGGTTTGCCTCCCTTATCACAGCGATCACCTTTGCGCTGTCGTTCCCAGGGGGCATACCCTGGCATCACGAACCTCGATGCTTATGGCCGAGGTTCAGGAATTTGACGTAGTGAGCGTGCACTCGATCACCAGAGCAGAAGCTCTCGTTCGCCGCATGAAACCTACGGAGGCGCTACCCACGCTTCGCATCAAGATGGTATTACCATCTGTTCTACACATGTTCAAATCTGTACGTGCAGGTTTAGGGGTGGGCTTTGCCCCAGAAGATGCCAAACTCAATCCACACGACACGGAAGGATTGGTGTTCATCCCGTTGGCAGACGCTTGGGCCAAACGACACTTTGTTATTTGCTACAAAGAATGTGAACGGACTCCGGCTAGTGCTCGTCAATTGGCCCTCTTTTTGTCACAGCAGGCACAAAAGTCATGATCTTACCTCGTCCGAGAATTGCGCTAAGGTGCCTTTTGCTCTTGGCATGTAGCGCATCCTCGGTAGTGTCGAGTCAGATACAAAGTTGGCCTCGGCAACCGGTGAAGATCATCGTACCTTTTGTGACAGGAGGCGCGTCGGATACTGTGGCTCGTTTGCTCGCCCCCGAGTTATCTGCGACCATCGGTCAACCGGTGCTGGTTGAGAATCTGGTCGGCGCAGGCGGCGCCATTGCCGCCAAGAAACTGACACGATCAGCGCCCGATGGATATACGCTGATGTACGGTGGTATCAGCGAGACTGTGCTGATCCCCTCAAGCCAAGTATCTGCAGGCTACGCACCGCAAGACCTTCAAGCGGTTTCCATCCTTGGTTCCACCCCACTTGCGCTGGCTGTTCGCGCCAACTTCCCGGCAAGCAACATTGATTCTTTGGTCCAGTTCTCTCGGAGCAATCCATTGAAACTGTCCTACGGTAGCTCAGGCGTAGGGTCTTATGGCCACCTCTTAGTTGAAGGCCTAGAACATCAACTTGGCTTAGAGATGCTGCATATCCCTTACAAAGGCAGTGGCCAAATGCTAAATGATCTGGCAGGTGGTCAAATTGATATGGCTTTAACCAGTCTCGCATCGGCGATGCCTTATTTCCGTGCTGGAAAAATTAGATTACTGGGGGTGTCTTCATCTGCGCGCTTGGTTGAATCGGGTGAAACGCCAACCTTTCATGAATCGAGTGCATTAGCAAACTCGCAAATTTCGATCTGGGCTGGCATATTTTCGCCTCAAGGTTTACCTTCTGATATTGGATTACGAATTAACGATGCATTCGCGAAAGTCCTTCAAAACAGGAAGGTTCGTGACAGGCTTATCAACCTAGGAACGCAACCAGACCGTTCCAGAAGCCCATCTGAGAGCCAAGCGTTTTTTGAACAACAGATTCAACAGTACCGCTCACTGGCAACCACTATGAAATAGGAGCACTGCAGTTTAATTTGATGAACCGGTATTTGTTGGCTGTGCGCCCATACCCATTGCAAAGCCGCCCCTCGCCAGGGTACGACAGTGTTTACAAGCATGCCCCTTATAGACACACCATCAAGCACCGGTAGTTATGAATTAACCTCAGAAGTTTCGTTGATATCCAATCATCAAGTTCGACAAGCTCTGGCCAGTGTAGGGTTGCGTCCGTACGCTGATGCTCGCATGGAGTCGTTGACCGTTGGCCACTTGGTATGACAGACCTGCAGTAGCAAAGGCGCGGTTGCGTTTGCTGGTCCCAGGAGTTGACAAGGCAAAGGTCTCCAGATCGGCAATAGTGGACACCCCTGAATAAGCGCTGTTGCTTTGTTTCAGATCGGATTCCACCCCGCCAGTGATCTGGTAGCTCAACTTGTCGTTAACCACGCCCTTCAATCGGACCCCTGTACTGGCCGTGATCAAGCTCAGTGAAAATCCGCTGTAGGAGATAGGGTAGTCCACGGAGTTGGCAATCAAAGTCTCGTTGTAGGAGCTACGCGTTGATTTGGTGTAACGAAGTCCAGCAAACGGAATGAACTGCAAAGCTGGTTGCAAATCAAGACCCCACCCCAATTCAGCGGATAACACATAACTGGACAGACGGGCTGTACCAGCTCCTGGCTCTGTATTGGCAAGCGCATTGGAGCGCGCAATGTTCACATTACCATTTCTGATGGCGGCCACGGCTTTGGCTTGCCAGCCTTGTCCTCCGCTCTGGTCGTAGCCCATAAAGACACCATAAATAGGCTGTGTATTGACCTGCTGAACATTAGAAAACGGTTTTTCGTTGTTACCTTGATCGACAAAGCCGCCGATCCGAACACCTTGACCGAGGTCACGTGCCACACTGAATACACCGGCACTTGCATAGCCACTGTCAAACCCTGTGCGGCGAGCCGAGAACGACATGCAGGTCTCTTTGTCCTTGTCGAATTGGGCACAGTCGTAGCTGGTAGCCAGGGCCAGATCGCTGATACGTCGATCCATGGTGGCGCGCAATGCATCGGCATTTGCAGCCAGCGCCGTAGTTGTGTTAACGGCATCCGGGCCAAATTGCAAAATCAGATCCCAAACGGTTGGGGTCCCGGTTTCTGCCTGCAGGCTCCAGGAAACCCGGCCCTGACTGCTCTGGAAACTACCCCACTTGCCATTACTGCTAACCATGTTGGCAAACTGGCTACTGCTGACCCCGGAAATGACAGCTTGATAACTGAGCGTCGATCGACTGACCTGACTGCTACTGTCAATACCGAAGGTTGTCTGTGATGAACCTGAATTGGATACCACCAACTTACCGTAGTTGCTGGCCGAGTTGATGACAACGTTGTAGGAGGTTGGCAAAGCCCCGCTGTAAGTCAATGGGGTGTTTGCCCCCTGAGCGTTAGTGAGCGTAGACACCACACCACCTGAAATTTTGATGCCGTAAGCAGCTCCGCCTGAACCAGGCAAGATGGTGCCTAAGTTGGAGATTGAAGCACTACCGGCCGTGATTTCAATACCCGCACCGCCCAGAGTTGCTCCAACACCACCTTGTATAGTTCCACCAACGTGGTTATTAATCTCAAGGTTTGTGGCAGCTGACAAGATGCCGGATCCGCCCGTTGTGCCGGTACCCCCTGTGATCGCACCATTGGCGGTGTTGGTCACTTGCAAAAGCACACTTCCAGCATCGCTTTGAATACCGGCGCCACCTTGGCCAACAAGGCCCAGCAATCCATTAGCTCCACCATCGCCAGTTACACCTGACGAACCAGAGCTTCCGCTCGCACTTGTAGTTGGTGGAGGAGGTGCGGCCACTGATGTGACCACGATGGCGGGACCTACAGGTGTATAAGAGCCTAGGCTACCATTAGTTGCAGAACCTCCACCAATAGCCGTTGCGTAACCGCCCGAACCACGAGGTCCAGCAAAATAACCAAGCCCACCAGCACCACCACTGCCGCCATTTGCACTACCACTAGCGCCACCATTCACTATAGCTGCGCCACCGTTGCCGCCGCTACCCCCTAGACCGCCCGATGCTATTCCGCCGGCACCGCCTGCGCCAGCGTTACCTCCAGTTGCCGTAGAGGTGCTAGGAGCAGTTGTCGACGCACTACCGCCAGCACCGCCAGCACCGCCGATTAGACCTGACCCACCTATAGCGCCGTTACCGCCAATAGAAAAAACAGCACCTGTACCCGACATCGCAGTGCCAGCTCCTCCTGCGCCGCCTGAACCACCATTGCCTCCGGTACTAACGCTGCCCCCAACACCACCATTACCACCTGTTGCAGTAGCACCAGCGGTATCAACGGATCCAGAACCACCAGCACCACCTGCACCACCGTGGCCGCCAGACGTACTGATTCCGCCTGCACCACCATTGCCACCCACTGCAGGGGCTGCAACTCCAATAGATGTTGCGGTACCGCCTGTCCCACCTGCACCGCCAGCACCCGTTACACCATTGCCACCGGTACCACCAATCCCGCCGGTTGCTGCGGTTCCAGTTCCAGATATGGTTGCAGCACCGCCTGCACCACCAGCGCCAGCTAAACCACCATTCGCACCATTGCCACCGGTACCACCATTCCCGCCGGTTGCGGTGCCAGTGGAGGCAATAGCATTCCCGCCTGCCCCGCCAGCACCACCGTTACCACCATTTACGCCATTACCGCCCGTACCACCGTTTCCCCCCACAGCGGTGCCATTACCGCCGCCACCTGCTCCGCCCGCTCCACCATTTCCGCCTATTGAACTTCCAACGCCCGCTGCACCTCCGGTGCCTCCAGCACCGCCCGAACCAGCTGCACCACCGGCACCGCCGGCCCCCCCAGTTCCGCCGGTAATTGAGCTGCTGTTGGTAATTGCAAGGCGACCAGCGGTTTGCGAAATGCCAGCGCCACCCGTCCCCCCTGTACCACCAGTGCCGCCAGTACCGCCCGTGCCGCCCGTGCCGCCAATACCGCCATTTCCGCCGGCACCAGGCGCTCCGCCGTCCCCCCCGGCTCCGCCGTCACCTCCGTTGGTACCGTTGTAGCCTGCGCCACCTACTCCACCGGTTCCACCAGCACCACCGGTGCCCCCCACACCACCTGTACCTCCCGTGCCGCCCGTGCCGCCAGTACCGCCTGTGCCACCTGTACCACCAACGCCACCAGTAATCGTGGCAGTATTCTCCAGAGTAGCAGTGGTAGAGCTTGTGCCGCTGTAAGTGGCTGCGGATGTACCAATGGAGCCCGTTCCACCCGATCCACCTGTGACACCAATTCCTCCGGTCCCCCCAGTTTGACCAATTTGACCAGTACCACCAGTACCACCAGTACCACCAGCACCACCATTTGGAACAAGAGCTGTTCCGATATAGCCGTAGTTACCCATTGCACCAGTAGCACCGGTATTGCCGTTTGATCCAGTCGCGCCGCCGCTACCCGCTGCACCAGTACTGCCGACTGATCCGGTAGCACCGTTTGCACCAGATGTTGCAGATGTCACGCTCAACGAAGCGCCATCACCGATGAGCACGACCGCGTTTGCAGCGGACCATCCACCATAAGTGGCAAACAATGCCAAGCACCATTGAACGTTTCTGCGGAACTTTTGACTGCTTGGAGTATTCATTGTTATGAAGCTAAATTTCTCGGTTGAAAAGCGAAACAAAAGGACGCGACCCAGGCCTGCGGTCAATGATGAGTAAATGCTTCGTTCCACATTCGTCTGGGGAAGGTTCGGAAGCAGTCCATTTGCACCATCGAGGCGGGGTAAGAGGCACGCCAAAGCTTGATTGGCACGCCTCGATTCTTATCTGCTTAGTTAGCAATTTGGGTGCCACAAGAATTTCCCGTGAGGAAATTCATAAATCTGTATATGTAATTAACTAAGAAAGCTCAGACTGAACAGTCTGGAAGTTGCGCAGCACAGCTTTGGGTAAATATGGGCTGTGAAACACCGCAATCGGGAAAGGTCATGGCCGACCGCTTCTGGCCGGACTGAGTCACTCGACATTGACCGTCGCCACCCGACCCATAGCGGTAATTGGGCATCTACAGAAGCGGACAGTTTTCCTTTCAACCCTTTGCGATGAGAAGATGCCTTGGCGCATCATGAATATTTGCCAATCGCAGCCATAAATTGCCCATTTACTTGCCCATGCAAGTAACGGGGTTTTCAATCAATTACTGGCTATGGACTCTCAAAATCACCTCAGAACGAGGCGTCTCACAAGATATATTTTCTTGTGAATCAATAAGTTACGAGTAGTTTGGGCTGAGCAAGCCACATCTGGAACTGTTGACTGACGTTCGATTCAACCCCCATCCGGGTTCTCTCCCTTGTTCGAAAACGTAAGTTTCATCTAAGATTTTTCGATACCTAATGTCGGGGTCAAAACATGCTCACTTCTCAGAGAGCGCATATCACGCAAGTCATGCAGGTTGTGGGCTTAGACCACAGGCCGTTGTCTGGTGGCGCCCCCGCGGATCTTGGCTGGCCGTTACCCAAAGACACCATCATTCACGATTCGTGGACCCGTTGTGTCAGCGAACATCGGTTGGACCCAACGCGCATGCAGGAGGCGGTCATACTGCCCAATGCGCAGCTTCGCGAGCACCAGGATCAAATGGAGATATTTCTTCAGATCGCTCGCCATGGTCTGGAAGCGCTGTACAGGCAGGTCGCTGGCCTTGGTTATTGCGTGCTGCTGACGGATGCCCGCGGAGTCACCGTCGACTTTCTTGGCGATCTCGTTTTTGAGCCCAGCTTGCGAAAAGCCGGGCTCTACCTTGGTGCAGATTGGAGTGAACACCATGCAGGCACATGCGGCGTGGGTACCTGTATTGCTACCGGGCAGGCATTGACGGTCCACCTGGATGATCACTTTGACGCGACCCACATTCCTTTGACCTGCACAGCCGCGCCAGTGTTTGACGACCAAGGGCGCATGAAGGCGGTTCTCGACATATCGGCGTTGAGCTCACCCACCGGCAAGGAAAGTCAACACCTCGCACTTCAGATGGTGAAGATGTATGCCGCCCATGTGGAAAACGCCAGTTTTTTGCAGCGGTTTCGTTCTCACTGGATATTGCGGCTCAGCAGCGCACCTGAATTCCTGGACGTGAATCCGGAATACCTGCTGGCGCTTGATCAGTCCGGATGCGTCGCGGGGCACAACCGACAAGCGCAACTCTTGCTTGAGCGGACCACTGGTTTGGTCACCAGCACTTTGACGGCTGGCAGTCTGATCGGTCGCCCGCTTTCATCCGTCATCAATCTGAATCCATCGGATCTGGGGCGATACATGGCGGGCATACCTGTTGATCAGCGTGCCGTGACGCTGCCGGGGTCCAAGGAGATGCTTTTCTTGCTCGCATCGCCTCCGCCCCGGCCAACCACATCTCGTTCGTTCGCCGTCCAATCCGTTTCAGTGCCCGCGCCGTTGGCGGAATTGTCAGGTGGGGACCCTACGCTGGAGCGAATCACCGAACGCGCCGCACGCCTGGTCAATTCACCCATCAACATTTTGCTCACTGGTGAGACAGGCAGCGGCAAGGAATGTTTTGCGCGTGCGCTTCACGAAAGCAGCGAACGTCGCAGACAACCCTTTGTGGCTGTGAATTGCGCTGCCATTCCGGAAACCCTGATCGAGAGCGAGCTGTTTGGGCATCTCCCAGGCAGTTTTTCAGGGGCTGGTACACGTGGCAAACGCGGGCTCATCCAAGAGGCTGACGGGGGTACGCTGTTCCTGGACGAAATTGGCGATATGCCTTTGCCATTGCAAGGACGACTCCTGCGGGTCTTGGCGGAACGAGAGGTTTTACCCATTGGTGCAACGCGTCCCATTGCTGTCAACCTTCGGGTGGTGGCTGCTACACACTGCAACCTGGTTGCTGCCGTCAAAGCCGGTCAATTCAGGGACGATCTGTATTACCGTTTGAACGGCGTGCATTTCCATCTGCCGGCGTTGCGCGAACGAAAAGATTTGGAAGTACTGATTCAAAAGCTGTGCGCTCGTGGAGAGTCGGCGGTGCGGCTGAGCGATGCAGCGCTCGAACTTCTTTTGATGCACGATTGGCCCGGAAACGTACGTGAGTTGTGCAACGCTCTTGATTGCGCCCGTGCACTCTGCGTCGATGGCGTGGTCACATTGGAGGACCTGCCTGAATATCTGGTGCGGCGTCCGCCGGGGCACCTGTCGGGTTTATGGACCCCTCATGCAACACCCCCCCCCATTGCCTGCCTGGATGAAGTGGTCAGCCCACAAGACCCTGGAGCTCAGGAGACAAAAAAAGTCCTGACTTTCCAAACTGCTTCTTCGGACATGCAGGCATACAAATCCGAAAAGCGGATGAATGCTGACCCGGTTGAAGTTTTACGTGATGCTCTACGCCAGAGCGGCTGGAACATGAGCGCTGCGGCTCGGCGTCTTGGCGTTTCACGAATGACGCTGTACAGGCGCATGGAACGCCTTGGTCTGAGCTCTCCCAACAAGAAGGATGGTCTTGTGGACGACGGCGATTCATCAAAGGAATAGTCTGTCACAGCAGGTGTGACACCTGTAACGCCTGGACGGACTTTTTCCAGATCACGAGGCTCGACAGTGACAAGTTTTCCTGTGGAAGTTGTCACATACCTGCTGGCATGAGGCTTGCCTGTATAGGTTGTCGCCCCAAGACGGGTGATATGACCAAAACAGGAGACTCAACAGATGACTGCACAGGAAAAAGCAACCGGATGGCTATCCGAATTCGATGCCACCCTTCAGCGAGGCGACACTGCTAGCGCTGCCAAACTCTTCATTCAGGATTGTTACTGGCGAGACCTCTTGTCCTTTACCTGGAATTTGAAAACTGCGGAGGGGCAGGATCAGATTCGCAAGATGCTTGACAGCACATTGGCCAATGTCAAACCCACAAACTGGAAAGTTGATGGTGAGGCAACTGAAGCAGACGGCATCATCGAAGCGTGGTTCACATTTGAAACAGCAATCGCTCGTGGCAAAGGGCTGCTGCGTCTTAAAGAGGGCAAGGCCTGGACACTTTTGACCACAATGGTCGAGCTCAAGGGCCATGAGGAAGCCAAGGGCGAGACCCGACCAAAAGGTGTTGAGCACGGCCCGCACAAAGGCAGAAAAACCTGGCTGGAAAACCGCGAAGAAGAAACGCGTACGCTGGGCTACACCAAGCAACCACATGTGGTGATCATTGGCGGGGGGCAAGCGGGCATCATTTTGGGAGCGCGTCTTCGCAAGCTGGGCGTGCCGGCCATCATCATCGAGAAAAATGCCCGCGCTGGTGACAGCTGGCGCAACCGCTACAAGAGCTTGTGCCTGCACGATCCCGTTTGGTATGACCACCTGCCTTACATGCCTTTCCCGGAGGACTGGCCCGTGTTTGCCCCCAAGGACAAAGTGGGTGACTGGCTGGAGATGTACACCAAAGTGATGGAGCTCAACTACTGGAACTCCACCACCTGCAAAAAAGCGCAATTCAACGAAGCACGCGGCGAATGGGAAATTACCGTTGAGCGCGAAGGTCGTGAAGTCACCCTCAAACCCAAAGAGCTGGTGGTAGCTCTGGGCGTCTCGGGGTATCCGAATGTGCCCAAAATCGAGGGTGCGGACACTTTCCTTGGCGACCAATTTCACTCAAGCAAATTTCCTGGTGCAGAAAACTATCGCGGAAAGAAGGCCGTGGTGCTGGGGTCCAACAATTCAGCACACGACATCTGTGCAGCGCTTTGGGAAGAAGGTGTGGACACCACCATGATCCAGCGCAGCAGCACACACATTGCCCCCAGCGCATCGCTGATGGAATTGGCTCTGGGCGGCTTGTACAGCGAACAGGCCGTGAAGAACGGCATTGACTGCCACAAAGCCGATCTGATCTTTGCCAGTGTCCCCTACAAAATCATGCACACCTTCCACATTCCTGTGTACGAGGAAATGAAGAAGCGCGATGCAGATCTTTATACCCGCCTGGAAAAAGCAGGCTTCTTGCTGGACTTTGGCGCCGATGGATCGGGTCTCTTCATGAAGTACCTGCGCCGGGGATCAGGCTACTATATCGATGTAGGCGCCAGCGAATTGGTGGCCAATGGCAGTGTTCATCTCAAGAGCGGAGTAAACATCGCCAAGATCAAGCCCAAGAGTGTGGTTCTCACCGATGGCACCGAGCTGGAAGCGGACATCATCGTCTACGCCACGGGCTATGGCTCCATGAACCGCTGGCTTGGTGATCTGATTTCGCCGGATGTGGCTAACAAATTAGGCAAGGTTTGGGGTCTTGGGTCTGACACGCCTAAAGACCCAGGGCCATGGGAGGGTGAGCTACGAAACATGTGGAAGCCCACCCAAGTACCTCATCTGTGGATACAGGGTGGGAATTTGCACCAGAACCGCCACTATTCGCAGTTCATGGCCCTGCAACTCAAGGCACGTTACGAAGGTATCCCGACGCCTGTCTATGAGCCAGCGCAGGTGCACCACCTCAGTTAAAAAATGAGTTAGTGATGGTTGAGTTCAACCATCGCATGGGGTCAAATTTCTGATGGAGTTTGACCCCATTTCAATTTTTAGTGTGGATATCGACTATGTGTGCGTTCAAGGATACCCGTCCCACTGCTATCGCTCACATATTCTGGTCGATCGATCGGTCTGCATTGGATGCATCCGTCTGACGGCACTTGCATCGATTTCTATCTGGATTATTTTTGGTCCAGCCAAGCAGCGCCGATCTTGCAGAAGGGTTCAGGCGCGACGCTTCGCTTTCTGTGCCGACAAAGCGGTCATGAATTCAAAGACGAACTTGCAGTCCTCGTCCTGCAAGACGCTCATGTCACCTACTGCAACCGGGGCCACATAGCTGCGAATGAGTTCCAGGCCGGCAATGCGTTCATCAATCTTGGCGAGCACTTCTCCAGCTAGTTGCTGTACCGCATGCTCATCGAGGATGCCTTGATCGCGATCAGACAGCAACAGTGCTATTTCGGCCAGCGTGAGGCCGAGTTCCTTCAGATGCAGGATGACCCTGAGTCGATCCACAGTGTC
>JACCDQ011217489.1_pt1 | contig 16087 bp, 13 predicted proteins | sample 7446031 | NCBI WGS metagenome assembly JACCDQ01 (sample SAMN15323442, study PRJNA562643) | freshwater metagenome | isolation source: river surface water | place: USA:Blue River Watershed | collected 2017-08-17
AATAATAATTTTCAGTAGGTAACGGTTCTCCTTTGGCATAACTCCGCAACATTTTATAGGCTTCATCAATTTGGCGAAACTTTTCTTCTGCTTGTTTTTGTTCTTCTGGATTATGGTGAAAGCGATCAGGATGCCATTGTTTGGCTAATTGACGATAGGCTTTTTTGATTTCCTCTGGGGAAGCATTAACCGGCAATCCTAGAATCTTGTAGTACTTTTCCATTGGTACGCAAAAGGTAAGTAAACATAGCAGAAAGCGTTGCTTAATTTAGTATAAATATTTTTTATGCTTATGGCACCAGACGGATAAATTTTTTCTTGCCAACTTGTAACACTTTACCGACTAAATCCTCTACCCCGTCAAAGGTTAAATCTACCTCCGTTAGGCGATCGCCGTCTAACCGTACCGACCCCCCTTGAATTTGTCGTCGTCCTTCCCCACTACTAGCACATAATCCACTCGCACTGAGTAAATAGAAAAGTTTAACGGGAAAATTAACCCCCGCTAAGGAAAATTCCGGTACACTTTCCGCCCCGCTAGTTTGCCCCTGGGTCACGATTTCCTGGGCCGTTTTTTGGGCCGCTAAGGCCGCTTCTTCACCGTAAAACTGGGATACAACGGCGATCGCCAACGCCTTTTGACAATCCCTGGGATTACTCGGTAAAGCATCTAGGGGTAAATCCGTGAGTAACTCAAAATAATCTTTGATCAGCGTATCCGGTGTTTTTTCTAACTTGGAATACATGGAAAGCACGTCTTCCTGTAAACCCACATAATTATTCAAAGATTTAGACATTTTTTGATGGCCATCCGTCCCAATTAAAATTGGCAACAATAAGCCAAACTGGGGCGGTTTACCAAAATGCCGTTGTAAATCCCGACCGACCGCAATATTAAACTTTTGATCCGTTCCCCCTAACTCCACATCCGCATCCACCATCACCGAATCATAGCCCTGCATCAAAGGATAGAGAAACTCATGTAAAAAGATTGGATTTTCCTTGGTAAACCGTTCCGCAAACCCTTCTTTAGCTAACATTTGACCTACCGTCATCGTCGCTAATAATTCTTGAATCTTTGCTAAATTTAACTGCCCTAACCAATCGGAATTGTAATAAATTTCTAGCCGGCCGGGGGTATCAAAATCCAAAATAGGCCGTAATTGGGCTAGGTAATCCCTCGCATTTTGGCGGACTTGATCACTGGTTAACTGTTTCCGTACCTCGGATTTACCCGTCGGATCACCAATCTGAGCGGTAAAGTCACCAATGATCACCACCGCCGTATGACCCGCATCCTGAAAGGCTCGTAATTTCCGAAAGGGAATACTATGGCCCAAATGAATATCGGTTCCCGTCGGATCAATGCCTAACTTCACCCGGAGGGGGCGATGACCCTGGGTTAACAACTGCGCCAAATTTTCCTGGGGATTGTCAGAATCCGGTTGATGGGGGAAAATTTCGTGGGTTCCGCGATATAACCAGGCTAGGGCCTGCTCAGGGTTAGCGACCGTCATTGATTCAACTATAAAAAACTCAGAAAACCCATTATAGAAGGTTTCGTTGACGGAATTAGCCCCCGGTCAGGCCATCGAGTCGGATTTTCCCTAAACTTAAGAAGCAAAACCGCCGCCCCAGTCTTCCTAATCTTGGCCAATTGCCCGGCTCTCCTAAAATCCTATGGAAATTCTCTGTACCCGTCCCCAGTGTTCCCGTCTCAATAGCTTTCCCGACCTAGATAACCGCAACACTTTGCAAACGGCTCAACAAAAATTTTGTACCAGTTGTGGGATGCCCTTAATTCTCGCGGGTCGTTATCTACCTGTTAAACTCTTAGGACAAGGGGGCTTCGGGGCGGCTTTTTTAGCTCTAGATCGTTTTACCCCGGCGATGCGGTCTTGTGTGGTGAAACAATTTCAGCCAGCCGGGGATCTCAGCCAGGCTCAGATTGATCTTGCGCTGAATTTATTTCAACGGGAAGCAGAAGTTTTAGAAGTTTTAGGCAATAAACATGACCAAATTCCCGATCTTTATGCTTTTTTTCCCCTGGTGGTAGAGAATCGCAACACCGGCAAAAGTGACCAATTTTTTTATCTGGTACAGGAATTTGTCAATGGCAAAAATCTGGAACAGGAGTTAATGGCCAAAGGGGTTTTCTCGGAAAAAGAAGTGGAATCGGTATTAACGGAAATGTTAAATATCCTAAAATTTGTGCATGAGCGCGGCTCGATTCATCGAGATATTAAACCGTCAAATATTATGCGCGACCAGGAAGGCAAACTCTTTTTATTAGATTTTGGGGCGGTTAAGCAAGTAGTGGCCGGGGCGGCTCCGGGAGGCGGTTCAACGGGGATTTATTCGATGGGTTTTGCTCCGCCGGAACAGATGACCGGGGGACAAGTTTATCCGGCGACGGATCTGTATGCTTTGGCGGTAACTTGTCTTTATTTACTCACCGGGAAAGAAGCCCAGGAACTTTATGATGGCTATCACAATACCTGGCATTGGCGTAAGTTTGCTCCCAAAGTCGGCGATCGCCTGGGTCAAATCCTGGATCGCTTATTATTACCCACTCCCAAGGATCGATTTCAATCAGCCCAGGAGGTGCTTGACGCATTACAGGGAAGCCAGCCATTACCGCAACCCGTGGTCAAGCATTCCAGTACCACGATTCAAGGTTCACCCCCTCCCCCCGTCCCCGCTTCTCCGACCGCTCCTCGACCGAGTTTTTCCACCCTAGAACTGTTAGGCAGTGCGGCGTTTACTGGTTTTGAAAGTGCGTTAGTTTGGGTAGCCGTGACCGGTTTAATTCCAGGCAGTGGCCTGAGTATGGGGTTGTGGGGCATGGCGACCGGGGGGATGATTTTTGCTCAGTGGCGACGGGTGATTGAACGTTGGGATTTAGTGATTATTGCGGGGTTAAGTAGTTTACCCTTTTGGTTTTTGGGATGGTTAGCCCAACGAGTCGGTTTAGTGACGACGATCCAAACCACCTTAGCCCAGACTTTTCCTTTCCTCAATTCTCCGTTTTTTGGGGTGTTGGCGATCGCCCTTTTTGCAGGTTTGGTCTTAGTGGCGATCATGTCGTTATTCCGGCTAATTTATCAGTTACTTTCTCGATTGTTATAGACAATCCTAGTTCCGCATGAGTTTGTAGCTACGAGAGAATAAGACTTTGAGACTCTTGATTTTATCGAGATCCCTGTAATCAGTGTTTATTTCATTGCACACCCGTTTCCAAACCGATCTATCCCACTCCCCTTAATATAAACTCCCACATCCAAATGGCGATCGCCCCAGTGACCCAGGAGAAGACGACCAAAAACCGATTACAATGGAGACGGCTTTTTAATGCTACTTGCTGACCCATGACCGACGTTCCTGTCTCTCGCATTCGTAACTTTTCTATCATTGCCCATATTGACCATGGTAAATCTACCCTAGCAGATCGGATGTTGCAGATCACGGAAACTGTCCAACAACGGGAAATGAAAGAACAATTTCTCGACAACATGGACTTGGAGCGGGAAAGGGGCATTACCATCAAGCTGCAGGCCGCCCGCATGAACTATCGGGGTAGGGATGGTTTAGATTATGTCTTAAATCTCATTGACACTCCTGGCCATGTGGATTTTTCCTATGAGGTATCCCGTTCTTTGGCCGCCTGCGAAGGGGCTTTATTGGTCGTAGATGCAACCCAGGGCGTGGAAGCGCAAACCTTAGCCAATGTTTATCTGGCTTTAGATAATAACCTAGAGATTATTCCGGTTTTAAATAAAATTGATTTACCCAGTGCGGAACCCGATCGCATTGCGGCAGAAATTGAAGAAATTGTGGGGTTAGATTGTAGTCAAGTGGTCAAAGCCTCCGCGAAAGCCGGGATCGGGATTGATGATATTTTGGAATCTATTGTGCATTTAGTCCCACCGCCCAGGGATACGGTCAATGACCCCCTACGCGCCTTAATTTTTGATAGTTATTATGATGCTTATCGCGGCGTAATTGTTTATTTTCGGGTGATGGATGGACGGGTCAAAAAAGGCGATAAAGTGCGGTTAATGGCTTCTCAGAAAGAATATGTGATTGATGAAATAGGGATATTGTCTCCCAATCAAATCCAAGTCACCGAATTACACGCAGGCGAAGTAGGCTATTTTGCGGCGGCTATTAAAGCGGTGGGAGATGCACGGGTTGGGGATACGATTACCCTGGCCAACAATCCCGCCTCGGAACCCTTGCCGGGTTATACCGAAGCGAATCCCATGGTCTTTTGTGGGTTATTTCCCATTGATGCCGATCAATATCCCGATTTGCGCGATGCCTTAGAAAAACTCAAATTAAATGATGCGGCTTTATCCTACGAACCGGAAACCTCCAGTGCCATGGGCTTTGGTTTTCGTTGTGGTTTCCTAGGGCTATTACACATGGAAATTGTGCAGGAACGGTTAGAACGGGAATACAATTTAGACCTGATTACCACCGCGCCTTCAGTAATTTATCGGGTAACGACAACGGATAATGAAATTGTGGAAGTGGATAATCCCAGTTTGTTACCGGATATTCAGAAACGCATCAAAATTGAAGAACCCTATATCAAAGTGGAGATGATTACTCCAGAAACCTATGTGGGGACTTTGATGGAATTATGTCAAGCACGGCGGGGCGTTTTTAAGGATATGCGTTATTTTACGAAAAGTCGTACCGCGTTAATCTATGAGTTGCCCTTAGCGGAAGTGGTGACAGACTTTTTTGATCAATTAAAATCCCGTACCAAAGGGTATGCCAGCATGGAATATCAGTTAATTGGTTACCGGGAAAATAATCTGGTTAAACTCGATATTTTAGTGAATGGCGATAGTGTGGATGCGCTGGCCATGATTACCCATCGAGATAAGGCCTATTATGTGGGTCGGGCCATGGTCGAAAAGTTAAAAGAACTCATCCCTCGTCATCAATTTAAGGTTCCCATTCAAGCGGCGATCGGGGCTAAAGTCATTGCCAGTGAACATATTCCAGCCCTGCGAAAGGATGTGTTAGCAAAATGTTACGGTGGTGATATTTCTCGGAAGAAAAAGCTCCTACAAAAACAAGCCAAAGGGAAAAAACGCATGAAGGCGATCGGGACGGTGGATGTTCCCCAGGAGGCCTTTATGGCCGTGTTGAAATTAGATCAGCAACTTTAAAATAGTTCCTTTTTATTATTCTTGTTTAGCTGATCTCTCTAAATCTTCCTTAAAAAAGAAGACTTTTCCGGATTTTTGATGAATCTCCCTCAATCCCTCTACCCCAAAACATTTTCCCGATGATCTGTCTCAAAAAATCCCAGGTCTCCCAGGGCAGGGGATCCCCTTCAGCTATGCCGGATGTCAAAGAATACTCATCATTCTGATTCTATAAAGGTTTAGGGATTTGCTAAAGTTGATCCAGTAAGGCCCATTTTTTGACGGTGTTTCCTATGACGATACAAGCCAGTGACTTTAAAGATGGACTCGCAGGAGTCCCCGCCGCTAAATCCCATGTTAGCTATGTAGATGGTGAAAAAGGATTACTGGAGTATCGGGGGATTCGTATCGAGGAATTAGCTCAAAAGAGTAGTTTTATTGAGGTTGCTTTTTTACTGATTTGGGGGAAACTTCCCACGAAGGATGAGTTAGAGGAATTTGAGAACGAGATTCGTTACCATCGCCGGATTAAGTTCCATATTCGGGACATGATGAAGTGTTTTCCCGAAACGGGTCACCCCATGGATGCGCTACAAACCTCGGCGGCGGCTTTGGGGTTGTTTTATGCTCGTCGTGCTTTGGATAATCCCTACTATATTCGGGCGGCGGTGGTGCGTTTATTGGCAAAAATTCCGACGATGGTGGCGGCTTTTCATCTGATTCGCAAGGGGAATGACCCCATTCAGCCGAATGACGATTTGGATTATGCGGCTAATTTTCTTTATATGTTAACGGAGCGCAAGCCAGATCCTTTGGCGGCCCATATTTTTGATGTGTGTTTAACGCTTCATGCGGAACATACGATGAATGCTTCGACTTTTTCGGCCAGGGTAACGGCTTCTACCTTAACCGATCCCTATGCGGTGATTGCGTCGGCGGTGGGAACCTTAGCGGGGCCATTACACGGGGGAGCCAATGAAGAGGTATTGCTGATGCTAGAGGAAATTGGTTCGGTGGAAAATGTGCGTCCCTATGTGGAGAAATGTATGGCGAATAAGCAGAAAATTATGGGGTTTGGGCATCGGGTGTATAAGGTGAAAGATCCCCGTGCAATTATTCTGCAAAATATGGCAGAGCAGTTATTTGAAAAGATGGGAAGCGATGAGTATTACGATGTGGCGGTGGAGTTGGAAAAAGTTGTTGAAGAGTATATGGGTAAGGAGAAGGGGATCTATGCCAATGTGGATTTCTATTCGGGTTTACTTTACCGTAAGTTAGGCATTCCTTCAGATTTATTTACACCGATTTTTGCGATCGCCAGGGTAGCCGGGTGGTTGGCCCATTGGAAAGAACAATTAGCGGTGAATAAGATCTATCGTCCAACCCAAATTTATGTGGGTGAACATAATTCGGCTTATATCCCCATTGAGGAACGGGTGGTGAGTCTGCGGGAAGAGGAAATGGGCATTTAAGGGATTGAAGAAAGTAACTTGATCTCCCTGAATCTCCCTTAGACAGTAACTTGATCCCTTTAGACCCCTTAAAAAAGGGAAATCAATGGAATACGTTGTGTTTAGTTATAGAAATGGTATAGCTGATTTTTTCTTTTAACGACTCACAACTAACTACTTACTATTCACTTTGTCAGTTGAGAAAAGACGATGAAATTTACCCAGCGTGTTAGCCAGGTGACTCCTTCGATTACCCTGGAAATTACGGCCAAGGCTAAAGCTCTGAAAAGCCAAGGGATTGATGTTTGTAGTTTTACGGCAGGAGAACCAGATTTTGATACTCCTGAGCATATTAAAATGGCGGCTAAGTTGGCCCTGGATCAGGGAAAAACGAAGTATGGCCCCACCAATGGCGAAATGGCCCTACGAGAGGCGATCGCCAAGAAACTTCAACAACAAAACCAACTGGATTACGAAGCCAAAAATGTGATCGTGACCAATGGTGGTAAACATTCGCTGTTTAACCTGATGCTGGCTCTGATTGAAGCGGGAGATGAAGTCATTATCCCGGCCCCCTACTGGTTGAGCTATCCCGAAATGGTGAAGTTGGCCGAAGGAACTCCTGTGATCGTGACCACCACCGCCGCTACTGATTATAAAATTACGCCCGATCAATTACAGCAAGCTATTACCCCCAAAACCAAACTGTTTGTCCTGAACTCCCCTTCTAATCCGACAGGAAGCGTTTATACTCCCCAGGAAATTCGCGCTTTAGCCGAGGTCGTGGTTAAAAACGATATTTGGGTAGTTTCCGATGAGATTTATGAACATATTCTCTACGAGGGAGCCAAACATCTGAGCATTGGGGCAGTTAATGAAGCGGCGTTTGCTAAAACCATTATTAGTAACGGCTTTGCGAAAAGTTATTCCATGACCGGTTGGCGGGTGGGTTATCTCGCCGGGCCAGAAGCCTTGATTAAGGCAGTAAGTACCATCCAAGGGCATAGTACCTCTAATGTTTGTACCTTTGCTCAGTATGGGGCGATCGCCGCGTTGGAATCCTCTCAAGATTGTGTGCAGATCATGTTACAGGCCTTTACGGAACGTCGTAAGGTGATTTTAGAAGGCATTCGTAGCATTGAAAAATTGAGTTGTCCAACTCCCAATGGAGCTTTTTATGTCTTTGTGGATATTAGCCAAACGGGGTTAAGTTCCCTCGCTTTTTCTGAGCAATTATTGGCCTCTCATAAAGTTGCGGTTATTCCTGGGTTAGCCTTTGGCGATGATCGTTGTATTCGACTGTCCTACGCCACTGATTTAGACTCCATTCAAAAGGGCTTAGAACGTCTAGCGGATTTTGTGAAAGATCTTTAAAAGATGATATTTTTCTGTTAGCAATTGGAGGATTTTATGGATTATCACAAAATTTTAGTGGCTTTGGATCAATCTCCCCTCGGCGAAGAGATTTTACAACAGGCGATCGCTCTGGCCCAATTTTCCGGAGCCAGTTTGATGTTGTGTCATTGTATCCCGATGGAAAGTCAGATTTTATCGCCCTATCCCAGTTTTTATAGTGAAGAGATGCTTAACTTTTCCCAGATGATTCAAGAGCGACTCAAACAGGAAACGACGAATGCCCAGGATTGGCTTAAACGACAAAGTGAAACGGCGATCGCGGCTGGGATTCCTACCGAAACCCAAATCCAAATTGGGGAACCCGGTCGTTATCTTCGGGATTTAGCAACAGAATGGCAAGCCGATTTGATTATTATTGGACGGAGAGGATTACGCGGTTTGCAGGAACTCTTTCTGGGTAGTGTCAGTAATTATGTCATCCATCACGCCCCCTGCTCTGTCCTGGTGGTTCAAGCTCCCTCCTCCCCCACCGAGAATTAAATAGAAATTGGCCTAACGTATCGCTTAGATCCCAGAATATTCTTTGCTTTTTTGGGTTTTGAGGAAATTGTATGGAGTCTGAGCTATTGAATTAGCTAATTGTCGTTCAGTCGCCAATGAAAGTGTCAATTATTTCTGATGCCATCGTTAAGTTATTATCTCTGCCGGTGGCGGATTTATTTCAAGAACAACGCTATCGTGTTTTTTGGGCATGAATGTTATCCCTTCCTCCGTTTCTCCTCTCTCACCGCGATCGCCTCATTTAGGGCAGGAAGAGCAGGATTTATTTGATTATTTTTTCCATGCTCCAGGGAGTGCGCCAGGAACCTTAAATATTGCCTCGGATGCTTATCCCACCCACATTACGCTCATTAATTATAATTCACAGCATTTTCAAAAAGCGGTTGGGGTCTCTCCCCAGGAATGTTTTACCTGTATCCAAGATCCCACGACTGTCTCCTGGGCGGATGTGCAGGGATTAGGCACCGAATCTATCTTGCGAGAAATTGCGGATTGGGTGAATTTACCCCCTTTATTATTGGAAGATATTGTCAATGTTCCCCAAAGACCGAAAATCGAATACTATGGGGAATTTTTATTAATTATTTCCCAAATGGTGATGGCTCGTCCCCAGGGAGGATTTTGGAGTGAGCAAATTAGTTTTATTTTGGGAAAAAATTTTGTTTTAACGTTCCAAGAAGAGCCAACCCGTGACCCTTTTAATCCGGTTCGGCAACGTCTCCAACAAAGTATCGGCATGATTCGTCAATTAGATGCTAGTTATCTCTGTTATGCTTTGTTAGATGCGATTATTGATAACTTTTTTCCCGTGATTGAAACCTATGGCGATCGCCTAGAGATATTAGAAGAATCGGTACTGAGCCATCCCACTGAAAAAATCTTAAACCAGATTTATACGGTACGCCGGGAATTATTAGCCCTACGCCGGGTGATTTGGCCCCAACGGGAAATTTTTAACACATTAATTCGGGATGGTCATCCGTTAGTTACCCCCCAGGTGGTCAACTTTTATCGAGATTGTTATGATCACACGATTCAGATCATTGACGTGATTGAAACCTATCGAGAATTAGGTTCTAGTTTAATGGATGCCTATCTGTCAGGAGTGAGCAATAAAATGAATGAAATCATGAAAGTCTTAACCATTATTTCTACGATTTTTATTCCCCTAACCTTTATTGCCGGGCTTTATGGCATGAATTTTAACACCGAGAAATCTCCCTACAATATGCCCGAATTAAATTGGTATTGGGGATATTTTATTTGTTTGGGAGTGATGATTACCATTACGGTGATCCAAGTTTGTGTTTTTACCAAAAAGGGGTGGTTTAGATCCCCCAGCCATAGTCAAAAATAATTCCTAATCGTACCTCGGCATTGCTTTAACCCGGATCAATTAACTGGTTTAAAATTGACGACGGGCAAAAATCAGATTCGCTAGGGTTAATAAAAAAACAATGTATAAAATGCCGTATAACAAAACCATCAGTAGGTCGGAGCTATTGGGTAAAATACCGTAAACCGCTTCATTTTTCAAATTAAATTTTTCTAGATCAGGTAACACCAAATATAGCGATCGCGTCAACTGTTCAATATTGGGATTCTTCGTAATTTCCCCCAGTTTTAATAAATCCTTGCTGAGGTGTCCCATGAAATAAATGCCAAAACTGAACAGGGTCGCTAAAATAGAACTGGTAAACACCCCAAAGACAATGGCTACGGCGGTAATCACCCCTAACTCCAGCAGGAGAAACAGTTGGGTAATCAGCAAACTGAACCAGGGAGCCGCAATTTTGCCCCAGAGCAATAAAACAAAATAGATAGCGGTCATCGTCCCGATCATCACCGTCAAGACGGCCAACAGTCCGAGGTGCTTACCCACTAAAAATTCTGTGCGGCTAATGGGTTTCGGGATGAGGACTAAAACGGTTCGTTTTTCAATCTCTTTGTTCACCAATCCTGTGCCCACAAAAATGGCGACGATCGCCCCCAAGAGGGAAGTCACTGCCAAGCCCAAGTCGAGAAAAATTTTGCTATCCGCACCGACGGAAATTTGGGGTAGGAGTTGGAGGGCTAGGGCCATCAGGATGGCATAGAATCCAATCACATACAAAATGCGATCGCGGATCACTTCGCGGAAAACATTCGCCGCTAAGACCCAAATACGGAGCAAATTCATACCTTTAACAATGGTTTGGGCTGTAATTTAGTCTGTAAAAATCTAATTTAGCTAACTCTACGATAATGTTGCCGGAGTTTTCTCTGATGTTACCACGTCCTTTTCGCCGGGTTTTGTTGGGAATGGGTCTGGTGAGCGGTATTTGGCTTTGGGAAGGTCTAGGCAATTGGGTTCCTGCCCCCTTGCTATCCCAGACCGCCCCCACCTATCAAGTCACGCTCCAAAAACGGATGACGAACCTCAAGCAAAGTCAGGACAAATGGATTGAAGTGAACCTGACCAAACAACGTCTCATCGCCTGGGAAGGTGCCAAACCCGTTTATGCCGTTCTTGTTTCCACCGGCAAAAAACAAACTCCGACCATTCCAGGTATGTTTACCATTCAACGCAAATACAAGCGCGATCGCATGAAGGGAGCCGATTACGACATTGATGATGTTCCCTATGCCCAATATTACCAAGGCGGTTATGCTCTCCATGGGGCCTACTGGCACAAAAAATTTGGCACTCCCGTTAGCCATGGTTGCATTAACCTAGCGGTGGATCATGCGGCTTGGCTGTTTCGCTGGTCGGCGATCGGCACGCCTCTGGTCATTCACCCCTAAGCCTAGGAATAAGACAACCCTAGACCCCTGAATCCCTGGGTTTTTCCAAAATATTACGGACTGTAAAGAAATCCTTGCGATTCCAAAAGGATATGGTAGGCTTTTAGCTGTTATACCCTTTGGCGTTCTCAGCAGGAGGATCACCATCCGTGCCAGCTACTTCAACCGAACTAACTTGTCGTCGAGAAGATATTCGTGAATACGTTGCCGAGCTACAACTCCACATGACGCTCCAGGCGCGTAATCTCGTTCCCACCTTTGCCCATCCTGAAGATAGCCGTCAACAGCTTGTCCATGATAGTCAAGCCTTGATGGAAAAGTTAGTTTCCCGTCAACGGTTTTAATGGCATCTGAGGGGATTACCCAGAGTCCCAATATGCCTCTCTAGGGGCCTTTTGCTGGCCCAGAGCTACCCATCCCGCTCACCCAACAGTGGAGGGGCCAAGTTAACGAAGGGAATATCAGGGAATATCACAGTAAATTTCTGGCTTTTAATTGCAAATACCGTTCCACTAACTGGTGGCTTATCTGGGGAGCTGGAGCGTCCAACACTAAAACCCCCTTCTGTTTCAACTGAGCAAAAGCGGTCTGTCGTTGGGTCATTAAATCTAAGGCGACTGCTTGACGATAGGCTTGGCGGACTTCCTGGCTGGGGGTTTTGGCCATCTCATCTACTTTGGGATCGCGCAGGGCCACACAGAAGGGCAAGTATCGAGGGGTCAAACGGGCCATGGCCCCTAATAATTCTGCTGAAGCCGTTTGATCTACAACATCCGTTAATAAAACCACTAGGGCACGCCGGGTTTGTTGTTGCGTTAATTGAGTGACAGCCTTCACATAATCGGGTTCGAGGAGGACGGGTTGAATCGGGGTTAATCGTTCAATTAAATGGGCGAGGTGACTGTGACCCCGTTCGGGGGGAATCCAGGTGAGGATGTCCCGATCAAAGACCCCCACTCCGACACGATCGCCGCGATGGAGAGCAGTTAAAGCCAAGGATAAAGCCGTATTTAAGCCCCAATCAAACCGTTGGAGTCCTTGAACTTGTGCCTTCATCAAGCGTCCTCGGTCTAACAAAATCATCACTGTTTGTTCGCGGTCAGGTTCCAAAACCCGCATTAAGGGACGATGCCGCCGGGCAGTCGCTTTCCAGTCCAGGTAACGAATATCATCCCCCTGTTGATAGTCCCGCAGTTCCGCAAATTCGGTTCCTAATCCTAACCGGCGGGCCTGGCGTAGGGTACCGGAACTTTCTAGGGTTAATCGAATGGTCAGCGATCGCAGGGCCAACAGATCGGGATAAACGGCCACGGATTGGGTCGCCGGCACTGTCCAGGAATGCCAAGCCAATCCCCATAATCCCAATTGACGAAGATGTAAATTCCCCCAGGCATAATCACCCCGTTGTGAAGGATTAACGTGATAGATCAGGGTTATTTCGGGTTGAGTTAAAACCGTTTGGAGTTGGGTTTGATCCGCCGTAAAAGCTTGAGGATAATCATCTTTAATTAAAATTTGCGTCGGGCGGGGGGAAGCGGTGAGGGTTAAGGTGACAGGATTCTCGCGGCCAATCGAGAGAGGAGAAAGGGGCGATCGCTGAATATTAACCCGATATTTTTTTTCCCGGTAACTATCCCCAATCATGGCCAATAATAGAACAACATCATACAAGCCTAAACTGCCGAGGGCCAAAGTTTGATTACTGATGATCGCCAAGACCCAGCTTAGGACTCCCCCTAAAATCAATAGGCTATAAAATCGAATGGTTGGAATCATTGCTAATAGATTTTTTGGGAAATCGCGTGTAAATTGTTTAGCCTAACTCGAAATCCATCGTTGTCTGGGGGATTTTGCCGGTCACGGTATAAATGGGCGTGGCGATCGCCTTACCGGGCAACACAAATTCCCCTAAAAAGCGAATGGTGTAATGGTCTTGAATCAGGGAAACCGTCGCTGTACTCATGAGCAGGGGATAGGGATAAACCAGATCAAGGGTTTTATTCATCGCTTCTAACCGGGCGGCAATATTGACCGTATCTCCCAACACCGAATAATTCAGGCGTTTTTGACCGCCGATACTGCCGGCAATGACTTCCCCGGTATGGATACCAATGCCAATCCGAATCAAGGGTTGTTTTTCTTTTTGTAAAATCTGGTTAATGTGTTCTAAACGCTTACACAGATTTAAGCCGGTGGCAACGGCCTGTAAGGCATCCTGTTGAATCTCCTGGGGATCGGAGCGCGGTTCGGGTAGTCCAAACACCGCCATGATCGCATCCCCAATATATTTGTCAATAATGCCTCCCTGGGATTCAATGCCCTGGGTCATTTCATCGAAGTACCGATTCAGCCAACGTAATAATTGTTTAGGGGTCAACTGTTCGGCAATCAGACTAAAGCCCCGAATATCAATAAATAACACGGTGGCGGTTAATTCCTTGGCCGCCAGTTGGCCTTCCTGAAAGATTTCCTCACGACGTTGCCATAGATCCTCCGCGAGGATGGGAGACAGATGTTGGGCAAAAAGGGTCATTAATTGTTGTTTTTGGGCTTGTTCTTCGAGTTGTAATCCCAAGGCGGTTAACAGGATGGTTCCCAAGGGGGCCGCCCAGGGTAGCCATAAATTGCCTAGGCAAAAACTCAAAAAGGCGATCGCCGTCCACCCGCCGGACAAACCGAGAAATAGGAGCAATCGTCCTTGCCAGGAAAAACGGACAAGACTGCCCAGGGTCAAGCCACTCAGGATTAGGAGTAAAAAGGGCAGGGCGATCGGCGGTAAAACCCGCAGAAAATTATTTTGTAAAAGATTATTGATCAGGACCGCCTGGAAAAAGACTCCCGTTGTGGGCGGATTACTTTCAAAGGGGGTTCGCAAAGGATCTAACCCTGGAGCCGTTACCCCTACCAACACAATTTTGTCCCGCAGGCTTGCTGGGGATGGCCCCTGCACAACAGACTGGAAGGAATAGGTCGGTAAGGTTTGGGCCGGTGCCGGCCAATTCAGCCAGACCTGGGTTTCTGCTTGATCGGCTTGGGGTAGGGGAATTGCCGCCAAGGGAGAGGACACAGAATGCGGATTAAGGGTTTGTTGTTGACTTTGTTGATAAACCTGAAATACCGTCAGCGCAAACGCGGGAAAACTACCGATGTAGAGACTGGCCTGGCGGGGAATTCCATCGCGATCGTTGCGACTCAAAATATGACCGAGTTGACTATTTTCGGCCAAGGCGGGAACTAAATCCATTTGCTGATGCTGGGTATCCGTGGCTGTCGCTAACACAATATTCCCGGCTAAACCAAAGCGTTCCCCTAACGCTTCATCCTGGGGCGTTTTTTCCGTGAAAAGCAAGTCAAAGCCGATAACCGACGGTTGCACCGGAGCCAATTTATCCAACAGTTGGCCGTAGAGACGACGATCCCAATCACTGACTCGACCATAGGTTTTCAACGTCGCCTCATCAATCGCAATCATCGCTAACCGGGCATCCCAATGGTGTCGCCAGGGAGTTTGTTGCCGCAGTTGAAACGCCATGATATAGGCGAAATGCTCTAACGGTTCCCACAGACCCAGGGTCTGGAACCCCAATCCGACCCCCCAGACCACCATAATTGTGATTGCCCAAGCCCTTAACCCCGGTCGCATCCTTGCCCCCTTACCGAATTAACAGAGGATAACGGGCCTTTTGATCCAGTAAATTCTGCACTTGAATTTTTAACTGCAAACTGAGGGGAACGGGCAGATCAATCTGAAAATTCCCGTCTCGATCCACTGTCACTGACTGACCATTGATTTTGACTAAATTAAACGGCTCTACCCGTCCCTTGATGGCCACTGTTCCTAAACTGGTGCGAAACAAACTCAGACGTTGCAGGGTTAAATCATTGGTCACTTGGCGGGGATCTTCCGGCACTTCTCCCGGCACAATACGAGTCGCAAAGCCCGGCTGGACGAGAACAGTTTTGCCCTGGGCGGAGGCCGCCACCTGACCTTCCTGGGTAGCGAGGACGGTTTGACCTTGATGATTAACCCCAACACTAAATTCGGTTCCCCGAACACCGGTGATCCCGGCGGGGGTTTCAATTTCTAAACGCGAGTTGGGGTTGTTAAAAGCGCGAATCTTTAAACGGGCTAGACCTTTGGTGACTGATAGAATGGTGACTCTACCCTGGTTCGGCGTAGTGCTTAATTGCTTAAGGGTGACATCGGTGTTTTCGGCGATGTTGACTGTGCCAATGTTTTGGTCAATTAGGAGAACACTGTAGGATTCTGTCCCGGTGGCTAATCCCTGACCGATTTGCTCCAGGCGATCGCCTTTTTGGGCCGGGCGTTGGGAAGGTATCATCCGCACCGTTCCCCCCAATCGTCGAATTTCCAGCCAGCGATCGGTCGTTTGGGCCAAACCTGGGACACTTTGACCCATTAAAGCCCAGAAAAGGAGACCCCAACTTAGTCCCCAACTTAGCGGGTAGAGTTGCGGGGAGGATTGTGGCAGTCTTTTCCTCGACAACAAAGGGGAAGTCTTCATGGACATATCAAGCAGACATTAAATTCTTGTTAATCCTACCCCAGGGCCATCCCGATACCCTAGACTTTCCTAATCAGCCAGCGATGCCAGGCGACAATGTTGACATCCTCCCCTTGCTAAAGCAAGAGGATTCCTAAACCTCACGACTTAGGTTTCTGCTTCATTGCAGTTGCCTTCACAGATTTACTCTGTTCTGGTCTTACACTCGCTCCACAGACTGACACCGCAAGCCCTGCGGCCAAAATAT
>JACCDQ010360373.1_pt1 | contig 16083 bp, 27 predicted proteins | sample 7446031 | NCBI WGS metagenome assembly JACCDQ01 (sample SAMN15323442, study PRJNA562643) | freshwater metagenome | isolation source: river surface water | place: USA:Blue River Watershed | collected 2017-08-17
GTAGCCTTCTTGGCTAAAAAAAACGCTTCTGATCGTGCACCTTTAGCACTATTACATCGCTTGCAACATGCCACTAGATTGCTTGGCTCCATAGCTAAGTGAGGATCCTTCTTAATAGGTATCAGATGATCCACAGTATTAGCATCACCGCTACCGCAGTAATAGCACGTGAAGTTATCCCTAGCCAATATCTCTAGCCTACGCTTCTTAAATGCACGTTTAACTCTAGGATCATTCTTAGTACTTGCCATCTCTTAATAGTATCCCTTTACTTTAAAGAATGCCCATGCATTACACATAGTCCCATATCTATTATTAATGTATTTAATACCAAGATCTATCTGTTTATATGGGTCCTTCTCTTTCATCTTTAGCAGCTGAGGTATCCCATAAGCACTACTCTTCTTATTCTTTGCTACAGCTGACCATTGGCTCTCTTTGGTCCAAAGCGCATTTAGACATATAAACTCTTTAGAGTTAAATAGTTTTGCATACGCATATAACTTATAAGCTTCTTTGTTTTCTGTTATTGCTATTGCTGGTGTTAGCGGCATAAGGCCATTAAGCAATAGGCTGGCCCCAATCATCTGCAACGCCTTGCGAGCTACTCCGGCGTTGCCGGCTCGCCCAGCGATGCGAGATGGTACTCCCTTAGTCAAGTACATTTACATCACCGCAGGTCAGACGGCATGTCGGGAGCGACTACTTCTGGATTTAATTCAATTCCTAGTACACCGCACTTACTACATTCGACGCACTTTAGGCCCGGTGGCAGAAGCTCCGAAAACTCCGCCACCACCTTTCCAGTTATTGTAGATTTACAGATCCGGCACTTAAAGCGAACGATCACCATAAATACTCCTTTTAAGATCCTCTATAGGAAATAGGTTAGGCCGATCGATCCAGAATGAACCATCTTGATTACGGTATCTAGGCTTCTTGGCCATATGTATCGGAATCCAGCCAGATATATCGTAAACCGGGCTTTTACCCGTAACCAATACAGCTATATCGTTGGCACGATCGTTATTAGTAAGAATTAGATGCCCATAACGGTACTTGGTCCATTTCACTTCTATCTTGGCACCTATATCAGCTTCATTCTTAAAAGTGTTTATAGTAGGCATGAAATCACGTATCCCAAAGTATTGAGCTACCGCTATCTCTGCTCCTACCGCTTCGCTAGATTCCATCACAGCTTCGTGATAATTAACATCTTTATTCCGCCGAGATGGTGCATCTACTTTCGCTTGAACTTCTGTAATTCTCTTAAAACCTATCCGATGGGCTTCTTGCTCCTGCGAATAGTCGAGAATTACCCGGACTACGCCTTGCGACACCGGGTACAGATCCATAGTACGACCTCTTTATCTGCGTTACGGATTTCAATACCGCCTTCTGGCGATACATCTGTAAAGCAAGCATCACAATTCTTAGCCGGTACAGCTGATACGACCGCACCGCCTTCCATACGATAAGCGATACCGCCTTTAGCAAACTCTACGTAGCCCATTTATAAATTCTCCTTATCTTCGCACTTTGTACATAGCCAGACGACTAATCCATCGTCACGATCATATTCATTAGTATGGGTATCATCATCACATATAGAGCAATTCATATACCCGCCGTATCCTGAGAAGCTATAACGATGGCTCATGATTCACCGTTTAGCATTTCGGTTACCAGCGATCTACCAGCTTTGACCTCGAATGCTGGCTTCTTTGGCGCATGCCATTTACCATCGGCTCCGATTTTGTACCAGATAGATTCGCAAGATTCGGAAGTCTTGCCTAACTGGCAGGTATAACCTTTATAGTCCCGGCCATTTTTGCTACCAGATTTGAGAATCATGGTGCCGTGATTACATATAGGAGCTTCTTCTATTACCTCTGCACCTAAAGAATCTTGGATAGCTGCCATTGATACAGCTAACGGCTTGATCTCTTTATATCCGGCTACCGGCTCAACTTTGGCTTGCGCCTTTTCCATATCTTGACGGGTAGGCCTTTTATCGGTGCCAAGTAATAGCCCGGCAGTACGGCCATAGCTTGATGTAATGCAGTTTTCTACCCAGAAATCCCGATTAACGCCACGATCGCTTCGGGCTTCATAAGCCACATCTACCGCAGCTGGCGTAGCATCGTTGGCATCTCGATAGATCTCTGTTACGGCGTAGCAGTACCCGGCTTGATGATCGATCTTTAGCTCTCGCACGTTGAATCGACACATCGGGTAATTATCGTGAACTCGCTTAATGCGAGTAGCGACATCTTCGTAATCGTTTAGGTTAAACATTCTTTAGCTCCAATTCGTATTGTTTAGATTCTAGGTCTTTGGCGTAAGCCATCTGATCGACTAGGGGCCAGATCTCGCCATTAGTCCATTTAGATAATTCGCTTCGATGATGTAGGCAATAGGCACGTTCGTTATTCATGCCTCGATGCGTTTCAGATATAACTAATATAGCTGCTTGGCTCTTGGCCTTTGGATGCCATTCGTTTTTAATCTTGCCCCATTCAGCTTTACAAATATCGCAGTAGCGACCTTCTGGCGCATTTTTAATCATTGGCGAACTCGGATTCTTTGTCCGGCCCACTTGCCTTCTTTGTAACCGTCTTTGTGGCCTTTGGCGTAACCGGCAACGAACACGATAGGAGAAAATAGGCCCAGCGCATAAATCAGCTGTAGCCCCCATGTTATTTCAATCATTAGTAGCCCTTTACTGTCGTACCTATTTGATATCGACCCTAAAAGGGTAAGGGCATGAGCCGACAGAGCGCAAGAACCGACATGCCGGAGAGCTTATTTATTTTTTCTGTAGCATCATTTCGTACAGAATTTCCACTTTGGCTTCTAATCTCGTAACGCTATCTTTGAGGCTAGAGCCTGAATTCGGTTTAAGCTCATTTAGATAATGTTTAACTAACCAACGGATAGAGCCGGCGAAAGCCGTAATTATTGTAATTATGGCAACGCAAAGGCCGGCCCAATCCATTGAAGTCATTTACTTAGTACGGCCGAAGTCTGTAGCCGAAGTATCCAAGTACTTTAATAGAGGTCCAATAAGGCCCGATACGACACATAATCCCAAAGTTTTAAGATCTGTCGTACCTGCCATGTATAAGGCCCATGCCGAAGCAAGCGCAGCTCTTAGCCACGATAGAAACATCGGTTTGAATTGTGCCATGTTATCTCCTTAGTTCACTTCGGAGTAAACGTAAACCGTATCCGTACCGTTTGAAGTGATGGCGTATAAGGCTTCGTATGCTCCAAGAGGCAAGGTTACTTCAGTGTTGTTATCAATCTTAAATCCTGTAGAAGCTGTAACGCTAGCGTTTCCGATAAAGCATGCGCCCGTAGCTGCATGAAGCGATACGGTCTGATCGTGCGGATCAGCTGCTACTAATAACGTAGCTGTAGTAGTTACGGTTACTTGGCTTGTTTTCATTTTAGACCCAGTTTCACTATAAGAGCAGCTGCTTTAGCCGGATTAAGATTTACTTCAAAGTGCATCTCATCTTTACGATTTACGTAATCTCCGCCCCATTTTAAGCCGTACTTAGTGGCTAAGGCCCGGAGCATCGGTACCTTCTCCGCTGGGAATGTCCCTACCTTGCCTAAAGGATGCTTAGGCGCATTTAGATCGATAGCTGTACCGCTTGAATGGTTCGATAGTTTGTCGGTGCTACCCCGTACCATACGGAAGGCATAACCCCAATCGTCTAAAGTGCCTTCATCTATAGGCTCTATTAACTTATGAAATTCGCAAGCAAAATTAATTAATAACGGAGCTGCACCTTCGGCGCATGCCAGCTTAATCTTTGTGCCTGGTACTTGGTAGCTCTTTATATCGATCTCATTACGATCGTTAGAAGCTGGCCATCCGTTACTAGAGAATAGGCTCATGCTAGAAGTGCGTTGGCTTCTTCTTCTGTTAAGCCTAGTCGCTCTAATACAGCTGCTTTAGTTGCAGCTTTAGCAGCTTTGGCCGATTCTTCTTCGGCTCTGCGAACTTCTGCAGCTTGCCGATCGGCCTCTAATTGCGCTACTTCTTCATCGGTCAGCTCGATCTCTAGCTGCTCTTTTGTTTCGCAGTTGATGATTAGTTTAGTTGGGTTTGGCATGTTTGCTCCTTTATGAGTTTTTAATTCCGTATAAATAAAATGAACTGTATTGCAAAAAGTCGTTGCCTTGATCTGCATAAAATGTAATTTTGTTAATTGCGCTGGTGTTTTCCCATAAGCCAGCCTGTAATGAAGCAAACGCTTCAGTAGCATTGTTTTCTGAATTGCTATCTACTGAGTATGACTTATAGTTGCTAGATAGGTAATTAGGTATGTAAATCTGCGTATTACCAAAGGTGTTAGCAGTTGAAGTTGTTGCATTTCCAAAACCACAATACCCATAAGTTGCATAGTCGCTATCTGACCAAGCACCGCTACCATCTGAGTTTAAGCGTCTGATCCTGTAGGCAGTAGCACTATCATCATTAAACCTTAATTTGATTTGTTCATGCGTATTTGATCTACCTGAGCGGGTTGAATAAAACACCGATAAATCTGTGTATGTACTAGGAATAGAAGTAAACGAAATAGTAGTTTGATTACTTGTTAAATTAACCTTATTAATAATCTCGTATGTAGTAGCCATTATTTAAGCCGCCTTAATTCCGTAAAGGGTCAGGCTAGAACCAGCCTTTATATTGCCATCACCAAAATAGGTTATTGAGTTAATGGCAGATGTTGAACGCCACAAACCTGCTGAGGCTTCTACTGTTGATGATGTTGAATTAGTTCTGCCTAATACTGTTTTGTAAGTTGTAGTGTTTGCATAATTCATAATGTTTGCAATTCCTACGCCTAAAGTTCCTGAAGCAGTTCCACCACCACTTGATGGCAATAAACCAATTTGAATGTATGTATTGCTAGATTGACGATATGAAGTAGCAGATGATCCATTACCTCTTAAATTAGTATTTGAATAATTGCTACCTGTATCTGAGTTAAATTGTATTCTTGCGCCGTTTCCACTATCGCCACTATATGTTGATTGCATGTTTACAATTAAAACTAAATCTGTGTAGGTTGATGGAATAGAACTAAAAGTATATGAAGCAGCGTCGCTGCCAAGTGTCGTTGTCGCTATCGGTTCATAAGTCGCTGTTGCCATGTTAGTCCTTTATTCCGTATAGGGCTATTTGGCTATATTGTTGAAACGAACCAAATTGACCAGCGAGAGTTAAACTGGTAATTGCTGAAGTGCTATTCCATAAACCTGAGTTTAATCCGATATACCCTGAGCCGTTGTTATCAAAGCCCATTAAGGTTCTTACTGTTTTATTTTTGCTAGTTGAAGCGAAATCTAAAATATCAATTACGAACGCAGCGAATACTCCTGAGTTCGCAACATTGGTAGTAATTAAATAATTTTGAATGAATGTCTGAGATGAAACTCCGTCGGCACTTGCTGAACTTCCATCACCTAATAAAAAGTGGCGAGCATAATTACTACCACCGTCTGCATTAAAAGTAAGTTTTAACGGATCAGAATTATAAGTACCTCGATCGGTCCGGGCTATTCCTCTTATTTGTAAATGTTTATAATCGGTCCATACTCCACCATTAGTAAAAGTAATGGATGCACTTCCGCCGGCGCCCACCGTAGTAGTTGCAATACTAAAATAAGATGATGTAACTGGCGGTACTCCTGTACCGAATAATCCAGTAGATAAAGTACCGATCATTACGATACGGCTCCAGTAACGGTCCAAGCATTAGTCCCGGTCTTAATTGCTACGCAAGCTTTGAAGGCTCCTAATACTGGAGCAGTAGCGACGGCTCCCGGTGAAGATACAGTAGTAGTACCGCTAGAAGCTGCTTGAACAGTTAAATCTCCAGCTGCATTATTATTAAGAATTGTTATAGCTGTACCATCTGGAAAATCATAAGTAGCATCTGTTGGAATGCTAACAGTTTTAGCCGATGAGCTAGTAAATACCAATAATTGCTGGTATTGATCTCCACTTGCCAAAGTGTAAGTAGTACCTGATTTAGTTGCTAATTCATAAACTGGTAAACCGTTCCAAATTTGTGCGGTCACAATATCCCCAGTAATTACCGGCCATGTTGCCATTTTTGCTCCTTAGTATGAAAGCGAATTAATGCCAATTCGCCCGTAATCTGTCCCTATTATAAACCCATCTATTACCGCTTCTAGGGTAGTAAACACGGTAATAAAACTATTCGGCGTAATCCTGTTAGATACTCCGAAAATCTGTAACGTTTTTTCTAAGGTAGATCCGCCGGGTTGAGTAGTAATAACCGTGATGGGGTCGAAGAAATCAAGATCCAAAGCTGCAGTAATGCCGGCATCGTAATTAGGAGTATAAAGATCTAACTCGATGGCATCGCATCTAACGGTCGTTTCTTGCCTAGAAGCTACATAAGCTAAGGCGTAGTCCAGAGCTACGGCATCGGTCTGCATTAATAGATTATCGATGTAATAGCTGTGCAAGAAGTACTTATCTATCGAATCTTGATTTATTGCTACCTGTGGGCTACCGCCGGATCTAACTACCGTAGCTTTGTTAAAGATTAATACGTCATTTAATACCCAAGCTGCATTTTTATAACTGATGCCTGACCCTGTATCGGAGAATACGGTAGGAGTACCGGCGATCGAGCTGACGGTTACATCCCGATCTTGGAATACGAAATCGCCAACGGCATTTACATAGAAGGCTCCGTATTCGGTCGTAGAGATGGTCTGGCATGCTCCTAAAGCTGTGCGCTGGGTTCCCGGATCTGCCTGTACCGTAGTTAATCCCGGATCGACATCACGGGCCGAAGCTGGCCATTCGATCTGGTCTAGGATCTGGTTAATTCTAGTGCCGGTTAAATCTCCTGCGGTAGCACCTGTAACGGTCGAAATCTGGGCATTCTGGGCCAATCTAAGGGCATCTACGGCGGTTATGGTCGTAAGTGTTACATCCGTAGCTTCTTTAGGTTGGATGGTCTGATAGCCCGTAATAAAGCCAGCAAAGATCGGATAAGTAGTGCCAAGATGGGTAGCAGTTATCTGGACCTTCTTCATCGGAGTAAGGAGTCCCGCATAGGGGCTCGACGGATTCTGTGGGTTAAAATCGCCATTTTGATCTACGATCCGAAGCGTTAAGGTTCCGGTCGTAAATTGGTCAGCTGTAGCGTTACGGCCTCTGTTAGTTTGAATTAAATTAATCTGATCTGATACATCTACGATCACAGCTGCAGAATCGGCAAAGATATTGGTACCGAATACACCTGAATCGATTAGGCAAGCTTGCGCAAAGCCGGGACCAGTTGAGAAATTAATAACCGCATTTACGACAGGTACCGTCATTATGGGATAAATCCTGCCGGTGCTAGATCGCCATTTTGTCGATAAATTCTAAGTAGTGCATCTTGGATAGCTGCATCGACTTCTTGAAGGCCGATGATAGATCCAGCTGCATTTAGATTAACTGTAACCTCTGGAGATCCGCCACTTGATCCGCTAGAAGTGCTAGGCATGTAACGCTCACCGTAGGCACCCAGAGATCCGTAAAATTCAGACGTACTAGGTACTTCGTAGCCGGATTTAACGGTAGTACGTAACTTCTCTAAATAATCTGGTATTACCGTTTCGGTTAATCTTGCAGCTTCTTTAGCAATACCAGTATTAATAATCTCTTGTACAGATGGCGGAGTAACTACGTTTACTCCTTGCTCCCGTAATTTTGCTCGATTATCTATATAAGCTGCGATCTGGTCAAAGGTTGATTTAGTAGTTAAAGCTGCGCTATTAAAAGCAGTAGCTAGATCCTTAGCAGATTTAGCAGCTTCTAATTCCGCATTATATTTCTTGGCCAAAGCATCATTATTATCTAATAAAGCCAGTTGGGCCTTTAAGCGTAATTTAGTTTCGTCGTCTGTAGCTGCGTTAAGAGCTGCCATTAAACCGATGCGCTCTGTGTCGAATTTCTTACCTAATTCATCTAAAGCCAGTTTTGCCTTTTCTTTGGCTAATAAAGCTGCATTTGCTTTGTTACGTTCTTTTAATAACTTCTTTTCTTGCGCTCTGGCGATTTCCATATCGGCACCGGCACCCAGAGAATAAGTAAAATTAGAAGTAGGCTTAGCACGTTCATTAGCTCCATACTTGGCTAACAGATAAGCCGGTAGATTTACGAATGCCAATAGATCGGTAGTTTTGACTTTATCTAAACCGGTTAATTGACTTACTTTGCTTAATAGTTTAGCCATGCCATAAGTTGCATCTGCAATAGCTTGCGCAAAGTTTTCCATATCGCTAGCTGCATTTTCGATTGAATTATCTTTAGAGAATAGAGCTAAGGAATCTAATAACCCTTTACCGATAATTTCCTGTGCGTTAGCAGCTGCAACGCTTAGGCGGTCCATCTGACCGGCATAAGTACTTAATCTGGCAGATGCTTGTCCAGAGAATTTAGTTGATAACGCATCCATGATCTTATTCATGTCGCCAGAAGCTAAAGTAGCCTTATCTAATCCAGCACCCAAACGGCTAAGAGCTGTAGTCTGCCCGGTAAAGCCTTTGGCCAAAGCTGCCGATACTTCTTCGACAGATCGACCCGTTGCAGCTGAGACGTTAAGCGCAACATCTAAAGCTTTCTGGCTTTGAGTCAAAGATCCGCTAGCTGTAATTAATGTTTGAAAAGCTGGCCGAAGTTGATCATCCATAACGCCATACATTTTTTGCAAGTTGCCTATGTATAGCTCTACTCCCGGAGCTGAGTAGGAGTAGCCAAGATTATTAAGCTGTGTTTCTAAAGCCTTAGCTGCCTTCTCATCGGCCATAAACGCCTTTACCGATGCTTTGCCAAAATTGATAATAGCTGCAGTACCAAAGGCTCCAGCAAAGGTCTTAGCTAATTTCTTTATGCTTTTATCGAATGTTGATACATCCTTCTCGGCTTTTTTTAAGCCTTTATTACTCCATGTAGATAACGCCGATACGATTAAACTAGCCATTAGATCCCCTTAATGCTCTAGCAGTAGCGACCATCTCTGCCTTCTGTTTAGAGTTAAAAGCGTTGCAGGTATTTTCAATAGCCTTTAATACTTTGGCGTAAACCTTGCCGTTATCTTCGGCCCATGCTCGATATATTAATCGGCCAGTTTGTTTACGGCTTGGCCGGCCACGTTGGCCTACTACCCGTGCATCTACTAACTCTGGTAATGCAGCTATAAATTGGAATGAAGCGTTAGGGTTCAAAGAAGCCGTATCATTTCGACCGGCACCGACTTTACGGCCGGCAGTTTCGTAAATAGCACCGGGAGCAGATTCGTTAGACACGTAATTAGTTACGGCCCATCCGTTGCGATTGCGTTTGTTTTGACCGGCTTTGTATTTAATACCGGCTTTTGCTACTTGGTAATTGTAAGCCGGGAATGCCCGATAATTAGCAGTAGATACGGAAGCCGTAGCTTTACCCCATCCGCTTAATACTTCATTCTGCAAAGGTAAATAATTACGGGCTTTGTCCCGGATAGGTAACATCACGGCTTTAATATCTGTACCCATAGCCTTTAATAATTCATCATCAAATTTACGCAGAGCTGATTGGAGCTGTTTAACGCCGGTTACGTTTACTGGCATTTTTTAACTCCTTCGCTCTATCGTTTAATACTTGAATGATAAGCCGAAGCATCTCATTATCTATCTGTAATAATTCATTAGGCGAGATTCCCGTTTCAACCGCTAAAGCTGCGATCGTGTAGCCCATAGAATCTCGACTAATCGCTATTTTTTTTCTTCGAGTACCTCTACTAGTTCTAAGGTATCTACGAACTCTGGACCAAAGGTAGGCACGGTAGCTCCAGATCTGCGCAAAGCTTCCCAAGCTAGCCAGAAGATTTCTGTCTGCTTTTCCGTTTCACGAAGTATCTTGGAGATACCGGCCTTATGAACTAATTCGAAGGCATATTCGATACCCGGAGTAATACGGTGTTCCGTAACTTCTCCGTTAGCCCTTGTTATGCGTAATTTTGCCATTAGTTTTATTCTCCTTAGAAGGTTCCTGTAGTTGCATACGCTACGGTGCTATTGCATGTAAACGTAATCGATGCGTTATTGATAGATGCTACATCGCCGTTAATTGGAGTTAGGTTATTAACTAGAATTGATACGGTGTATAGCGGATTAGTTGCGCTTACGGCAGTTCCCTTAACTGGGATTAACACGGCGGTAATTGTAGTGCCATAGTTAGTCTGTAGAAGGGTAGTGATCTGTGAAGCTGCGAAATCGTTAAAGAAATCTAGAGTAAGCGTTGAAGCTTCTAGTCCCTTAGTGAACTTATGAGATGTATCTCCAAGCGAAGTAATTTCTAGTTCGTCGAAGATTTGTGAAAGCGTTGCGCTGGATACGTGATCTGAGATATCTACTGTCGCCAGCTTAACGCCTACGGTGTTATTTAGCATTACGGCCATTATTCTTCTTCCTTCTCTGCAGCTGGTGCAGCTTTAGCTTTTGGTTCTTCCTGCTTAATCTGACCGATTCGGGCCAGAAAATTATTCTCGTTTATATCGTATTTGTCGGACATGTTAGCTCCAAGTCGTGAGGATTGAGATATTTAATTCAGCTGTTAAAAGCGATCCGCTAGCTGCATCGGTGATAGATGGAGTAGATACGCTAGTAACGTTATAAGAGATTCCAGATGCGGCCAATTTATTAAACACGGCCACGATAAAAGATTCGATTCCGGCTAAGTTACCTTGATTATCGAATGCAGGTACGGCCATTAGAATCTTAAAATTAGCCAAAGGCGCAATAGTGTTATAGCCATCGTTCGTAGGTTGGATATACGGATCGCCGGGTAACACGGTTACAGAATTGGCTAATAATGTTGGATTAGGAAAAGCGAAGGTACTCCATACGCCATTATTTGTAAGAGCTGTGGCTACGGTGCTTCGAAGGGTAGTTATAGCTGCTGGCATTAGCCCACCAAAGAAGAAGGGTTAGCGTAAGGTTGAATTAACCCACGTACCCGGTTCATTAATTGATAGCCCATGCGATAAGGCGAAGGCGTAAAGCCATCCATACCTACTCCGCCGGTCTGGGATACTTGCCGGGCTTGCCATATATCTACAGCTAATATCATGGCAGCTTGACGGATCGCCGGTGTATTAGCGTAGGTGGCAGTTTTAGTATCGGGCCCGGTAGCCGTGCCATAAGGCACGATTCGATGAAAATTATCATCGGCAGCTGTTTTAGAAAATTGAATAAAAGAATAACCGCTAGGCCAGTTTTGCCATGCCCACGGCCACCACAGTAAAGGCAGGATGTTTACAGTTGCGTTAGAGAATGGGATCGTGCCGGTCAAAGTGTACGTACCGTTATACGTCGCACCGCATCCCGCCAGCGTAACGCTCTGACCAGACACGAATAGTCCGGGATTAGCAAGCATCACCGTAGCGACGTTATCTTGAATAGTTGCAGCTACTACGGGAGCAGTATCGAACCAAAGATATTTATTTAATAAATCTTCTGCCGTCTGGCATACAGATTCGACATCAGAATCAGAGTAAAGAGTACCTATGCCAAGATTGGCCCTTAGCTCGGCGACGGTTACGTAAGTAGCTGCCATCTCTTTACTCCTTTTCTAATAGCTCTGCCGGGATAGGGCTACTAAACCCGGCAGATTTCTAAAGTGGCTTTAATTAAGCCTTCATGTACTTATAGATACCACCAGGCATCTTGGCGATTGTTGCCATGAAGCCGTAGATAGCTACTTGAATTTGTAGGTTAGATACTACGTTTACAGACATGTAAGCTTGTGGGCTACGGTAAACAGTAAACGCCTCTGGTGCCAAGATAATAGCTGAGCCATCATCGAAGGTAGTTGCAGAGAAGTTCTTATCTACGTATAGATCTAATCCCAATACGTTTCCACGAATTGAAGTTGGTCGTACTTGACCAGCTGCGTTCATTGGTTGGATCGCATTGTAGATAGGGCGACCAGTTGTATCTGTTGCGCCTAGTAATGCTTGGTATTGTGCTGGGTTAGCAATGTAGTTCTGGCCGAAGTAGCCTGTGTTTTTATAGATATTAGCTGCAGCTTCGGAAGTGAAGTCGATAATACCTGTTGAATCTGCAGTTTCGTTAGATGCAGCTGTAGCAGCTGTAACGATTGCAGCTAGAGCAGCTGTATCGATCGCAGTTAAATAAGCGTTTTGTAATTGAGTAGTTAGCTCTGAGTAGAAGTTAGGGTCTGAACGCTCTAACAATTCTACAGATAAAGTATTCATACCTGAGTACTTAGATACGGTACCAGTTAGATACTCTGTAACCATGCCAGTATTTTGAACTGCTCCGGCTTCTGCTTCTACGGTTACTACTGGAGCTACGCCAGATTGACCGCCCGCACTAGTGACCAATGACGGTACTGAGATCGTCATACCACTTGATGGAAGTGTGCCTTGTGAGCAAGCATCGATAGCAGGAGTACCGAAACGAGTATTAGTTACGAACTCGCTTAGGTATTGAACTGGGTTGAATGCTGGGTTAGTTGAGAATGAATCGTCTGCAGCTGATACGAATAACTTTGATTCGTCAGATCCTAAAGCTGCTTTGATCTTATGCTCTGTGTAACTCGCAAAGTTATTAATAGGTGAGCGAACAGATGTTGAGATATACGGTGTAGCTGTAACTGGGCGAGATGCTTCTACTACTGGAGTAACCGCTTCCGCCTTTTCTTCGATTGGCTCTGGAGCTTTGTTGTCCAAGATAGCCTCGCTTTCTTTTTCGGTTGGAGTTGCTTCTTCTGCTTCGCCTTCGCTAGCAGCTACCTTAGTTACTACGGCATCGGCATAAGCCGGGCTTTCGACTAAGGAAACCTCTACCATTTTGGCAGCTGATACGACTAATACGCCGTCTTTATCTTTTTTAGCTCTTACTACATCGACCCCGATGCTTAGCGAACTAATCAATTCTTCTTGGGCCAAAATCAAATAGTCATTACCTTTCTGGGATGCACTAACTTTGAAGGTACCGTAAATAGCATCCTGAGTAACTTGGAATGATTGCGCACGGCCGATCGGATCATTTTGCGAATGTTGCGCAAGTAATTTAACCCGGCGAGCTTCTGGGATCTCTACCGATCCTGATTCGAATTTTACTGGGCCGGCGGAAGTGTTGCCTACAGTATTAAACGGCAGTACTACTCCGGATATAAGCCGGCGACCAGCATCGCTCGATTCAATTTGAGATGCAAAGGTCAGATGTATATTTTCAATTTCCATTTATAGTCCTAACTCGTTCCCGGTATCTAATGTATCTTCTTCTTCCATTTCGTCGTCTTCTTCTTCTATATCGTTTACTTCGGCGTTGTTACCTTCTGGAGTTAGATCTTCCATTTCTTTAGCTTGATCTAAATCAATTAATCCAAGATTTAACATCTTCTCGATTACGTCTAATCTCGCCATCGCATCGGCTCTTAGGAATGTATCATCGACCGCAAAGCGCACCACGTTACGACCGTTCGTGACGTCATCCATACTAAGTCTCGTCTCGACCGCACTTATGTAAGGTTGCAAGGTATAGGCTAAAAATTCTTTACGTGAATCCAAGATGTTTTGGTAAGTCATAGAATTATTCATATCAGCACTTACCATCCATGCAGGTACGCCCATTAAGCGGGCTACCTGTGTACTTAAAAATTGTAAAGATTCGTTATAAGTCATATCTTTAGGAGAAAAGCCAGTAGGCTCATAACTTAGAGTAGAAGTTAAATAAGCTGTAGATCTATTCATTCGTGAAGCTTTCCAAGCTGCAAGTAATCCGGATATTTGTGATTCTGGTAGATCTGCTCCAGTATTTTTTAGATATCCAGTAGGCATCGGAGTAGCTGCGCTAACAGCTGCCGCTTTTTCTAAATCTAAAGAAGCTTGGATAGTCCGGGCTCCTGTTTGTAATACACCACCACCATTTAATCCTTGAAAAGTAATTAACGATCCAACGCCAGACATCGGCGCACGAACGCCATCTACGAAGTACTCGTCTATTTCTGTACCGAATTTATTAGTAGTAAAAGTAACTCTAGTATTGGCTACCCATTCGAATCTTGATGGTCGGCCGTCATCGGCGTACTGCTCCGTAACTCTCCAATAAGCCAAATTATAAAATATAAGCGAATCGATAGTCCATGCCATTGTAACGCTTCTAGGTTGACGGTAATCTGGTTGCTCTAACCATCTAGGCTTACCTAATTCTTCGCCGGTAGTTTTGTTATATAACTCTAGATCGAGAGATGCAATTACGCCGGCGATTAAATCTCTGCATCTTTTAACCGTTGGTACTTGAATAGCGTAATCACGTGTTACAGAATTTAACGCTAGAGAATTAGCAGAGCCAGTATTAAAATAGCCATAGCCAAATGATGTATCCATAACAGCCGGCGCATATTGCGCTTCGACTTTAGGCGTTGCAGTACTACGAAGGCCAAGCGTTTGTAATAATCCCATGAGCATATTCTCCCGATAAAATCAAGCATATTCGGGTATTTCGCTTTCGTGTCTAAACATAAATTTGCGCTACCTCTGGCGGGTCGGTTAGTAGGTGTACGACCATCGCTACGCCGATAGCTATATCGACCGGGCCAGCTGATCGCCTTCTGACTATTCGCCAAGCTGCATCATTTTGCTTAGCTGCGCAATTATTAAAATGATCGATAAATACCTGTTGGCCACCGTGAACAATTTTTTTATTAGCCAAAGCATCGTGAAGCTCTCCGCAAGCTTGATAAAAGGCTTGGCCGGATACATCCTTAACGGCGCATCCTGATCGCTCTAATTTTGTGGCGATACTCTGGCTAGTGTATTTGTCGTAGGCGATGGTTCGTGGGAAATAGATATCGGCCCATTTTTTAATAGCTGCAGCTACGACCGTATCGTCTACGGCGACCGGGCTCTGGAATGTTTCAAGTACCGCTACTCCTATCTTGCCCGATGGAGTTATCTGGCCCATTACTAAACTCGCATCCCGTTTACTAGGGCTAACGTCAAAGCCAAAGATAGTTAAAGGACCAGGAGATAGCTGTAGGCTCGAATCCGATGTATCTTCTACGCTTTGGAATGGCCACGGGGATGCTAGAGAGCTGATCCATTGGCAGAGCGTTTCTGTGCGGAAGTCCTCGATCGTATTTACCGCTAAAGATTCTTCGATACTGTTCTCATCAATCAGAGTGCCAAGCGAGGGGTTAGCCATCGCCCATCCTTTACGGTCTGTAACTTTGGCGAACTCTGGAGCTGAATATTCATAGAAGCCAATACTCTCCGGCGGATAACTAAGGCACTTTTCCCGAAGGTTATTTAATACTTCTGAGAAGGCATCGCCAGAGTTAGAGCTGAAATAGCTTTGCGCATTTTTTTGGGCACGGGTAACAGGTAGCGCAGCTGCGTAAGCTTCTTTGCCTACCTCTCGGAGTTCATCGATCCAAAGATAAGAAGCTGAGCGACCACGTGATCCGTCACGGGTTGAAGCCACTACATCTAATCGGCCACCGCCATATTTCGGAAGTATCTCGATCGATTCTGTACCGTTAGCAAATCGGATTTGTTTAACCATCGGCCTTAGATAATCGGATGATTCGAACAGGTAAGCGATCTCTCGAAAGTTAGTAAGTGCCATGCCACGATTAGACGACATGATGATTTGATTCTTTTCGGCGAATAATACTAAGCCGGCTATAGCTCTAATACGACCTATAAACGATTTACCGTTTTGCCTAGCTGCAAGAAGAAGGCTAGAAGTGCGAATCCACGAATCATCTTCTCGCACCGATAGCATGTCGTTTAATACCCACTTCTGCCATTCTAAAGCAGGAGTACCGATAGCTTCTGCAAGCTCTATAACCTCTGGAGCCCGGCTCTTAGTGTTAAGTGGCTTGTTATGTAATCTGGGTTTAACGGCCCCCAACAGGGGCGGTTTAGAAGTGCTCATCTATGGGATCAATTAATACTCGGTTGGCCTAAAGCTGGACCGGCCGGGATCGAACTGGTCGTAATCGGCATCGGGGAGATGGATCGA
>JACCDQ010340017.1_pt1 | contig 16082 bp, 12 predicted proteins | sample 7446031 | NCBI WGS metagenome assembly JACCDQ01 (sample SAMN15323442, study PRJNA562643) | freshwater metagenome | isolation source: river surface water | place: USA:Blue River Watershed | collected 2017-08-17
AGCCTAATAACGTCTTAACAATAACGCATATACAGCCATTACTTATATCATTCCCAATTTAAGCTTCGAATGCAACGCATCCTCTTTTCATTAATTATAATTTTTGTAGTCAGTTCGTGCGATTGGTTCAAAAGCACCCCAACTCCTACACCTACCGAAACAATTCCTAATTTTGAAACTACACCCAAAAGTTCGCTATTACCCAGTAATATCGCCAACGAAGCATCAGGCGTGGCTGATAGCAGAAGTATGCCTGGCAATGTATGGGTGCAAGAGGACGGCGATAACCCTAATTTGCTACATCAGTTCTCTCATTCGGGTGAGTACAAGGGAAATATTCAGATGCCTTTTCCCAACCGTGACTGGGAAGATATTAGTATAGGAGTAGGCCCAGAAAATGGGAAAAACTATATTTACATAGCCGAAATTGGTGATAATAATGCCGTTTATAACAACCAATACTACATTTATCGCTTTTTAGAGCCACAATCGCTTTCTGAACAAGTGACGAATTTTGACAGAATATCTTTTCAGTACCCTGATGGTAGCCGAGATGCCGAATGTATTTTGCTCGACCCAGCTACCAAAGATATTTATATCGTTACGAAACGAGAATTTAATGTAAGAATTTATCAGTTACCTTATCCGCAATCAACTACCGAAATTCAGACGGCTAAATTCGTACAGGCAATTCCATTCCTAATCATTACAAGTGGCGGAATTTCGAGCGATGGCAAAGAGATTGTGCTGAGAAATTATGATGCCCTATATTATTGGTACCGAAAAGATGGTGAAAGTATAGCTACTACGCTCGCACGCAACCGAGATAAACTATTACCTTACACAAAAGAGCCTCAAGGCGAGGGGTTTTGCTTTGATAGAAACAATAAAGGCTACTTTACGAATAGTGAAAGACCCGACGGCACAACTGAGCCTACTTATTTGTATTATTATGCTAAAAAATAAAAGTTATTTTTCGGTAATCTGAACGGCTATCTGATAGAACATACTGCTTCCTATTTCGAGCAATTCATCAGGAAAATCGAAGGTTGAACTGTGTAGAGGCGGTTGATTAATACCCGAACCAATGCCAAACATAGCACCTTTATATTTTTTTGTAAAAAGCCCAAAGTCTTCACCAAACTCGAAAGGTTTTTCGAGGTCAAGAAGTTCGATTTTGTGAGTTTTTGCAGCAGTTATTATTTCCTTGTAGGCTGTTGTATGATTGTTATTTGCATTGAAAGTTTCAAGCCATTTTGATGAAAATTCAAGCTTATGTTTCTTAGCTACGTCTTCAACTTTCTGAATAATTTTAACTTTCATTGCATCGAATCGCTCGTTTTCCCAAGTACGAAAGGTATAGCCAATACTGGCTTTTCCAGCAGATGTTCCGTAGGCTTTTTCGCCCATTTCGATATGAATTGGTGTTGCTACAAAAAAATCTACACTTGATTTATCAGGATTATTCAGCGATTCGAAATACTGAACGATTTCGGCAATTGCCAAAGCAGGATTGATTCCCTTTGATGGCTCAGCAGCGTGACTTGTTTTGCCAATTAACTCAAAAACACCACTTTCTACGCAAGGTGTAAAAAGGCCTTTTTTAGCAATGACAGTTCCCATCGGGAAACCCGCAAAATTATGATAAGCAAACGCATAATCTATCTTAAACTGCTTGAAAATACCCGACTCGATGGCATCTTTTGCACCTGCCCCAATTTCTTCGGCAGATTGGAAAAACAACAATATTTTACCTTTTTTTAAAGGTTTTTCCTTTAATTTTTGAGCAAAACGAAACATCGTGGCGGCATGCCCGTCGTGTCCGCACTTGTGAGAAACCCCAGCCTGTGTAGAGCGATAAGCAAAATCATTCTCTTCTTGAATCGGCAAGGCATCTAATTCACAGCGAAAAAGAATCGTTGGGCCATCTTCTACTCCATCCAATTCAGCCAAAATCGAGTGCATCGAAAAGCCTTGATGGATTTTCGTAATGCCCAGTTTTTTCAATTCCGAAACCACATACGCACTGGTGTTTTTCTCGAACGTTGAAAGTTCGGGATTAGCATGAATATGATGGCGAAATTCGGTAGCAGAGGTCATTTTTTGCTGAGATAATGCGTTGAAAGTAGAAATACTTATAAGAATCACTAATAGATATTTCATAGTAAGCTGGTTTGAATGAAAATTTAGCTCAATAATTAAGATTTCATTTTACTAAAATCAAAAATAATAGTGATAAGCAACTCAGATTTACTAAAAAAGGGTCAATAAGTTTTCACCTATTGACCCTCGCTAAAATTGATTCTCTTATTTAAAAGCTTTCATTTTACCCGATGATTGCATCTGATTTACTTTTTTCATCATGCTCCGCATCTGGTCGAATTGCTTCAAAAGATTATTTACTTGTGTAATATCTGTTCCGCTACCTGCGGCAATTCTTTTCTTACGGCTACCATCAATAATATCTGGTTTTTCACGTTCTTTCGGAGTCATTGATTTAATGATAGCTTCGATTGGCTTAAATGAATCATTGCTAATATCAATATCTTTAATTTGTGAGCCAACCCCTGGAATCATACCCATCAAATCTTTGATATTACCCATTTTCTTGATTTGCTCCAGTTGCGTCAAGAAGTCAGTTAAATCAAACTTATTCTCACGCATTTTTTTGTTCAAGCGGCGAGATTCGTCTTCGTCGAAAGCCTGTTGGGCTCTTTCTACGAGTGAAATCACGTCACCCATACCCAAAATTCTACTGGCCATACGGTCAGGGTAGAATACATCAAGGGCATCCATTTTCTCACCAGTCGAAATAAACTTAATGGGCTTATTCACAACGGCTTTGATTGAAAGAGCTGCACCACCACGAGAGTCACCGTCGAGCTTGGTTAATACAACGCCATCAAAATCAAGTCTTTCGTTGAAAGTTTTGGCTGTATTCACAGCATCTTGCCCCGTCATCGAGTCAACTACGAATAAAATTTCGCTCGGTGTGATGGCTTTCTTGATTTCTTCCACCTCTTTCATCATCACCTCATCAACCGCCAAACGGCCCGCCGTATCGACAATTACTACGCTTTTCCCGTGAGATTTTGCATAAGCAAGGGCATTTTTAGCAATACTTACGGCATCTTTATTTTCTGGCTCGGCAAAAACCTCTACACCGATTTGCTCGCCTAATACTTGCAACTGCGTAATGGCCGCTGGGCGGTACACATCACAGGCAACTAACAATACTTGGCGACCTTGTTTTTTGATGTAAGAAGCAAATTTTCCCGAAAAAGTAGTTTTACCCGAACCTTGCAAACCCGCAATCAAAACTACGGCTGGTGAGCCTTTTAGATTGACGCTCTGAGCTTGTCCGCCCATGAGTTCCATCAATTCTTCTTGCACAATTTTGACAAATAACTGCCCTGGCTCAACGGCAATCATTACCTTGCGGTCGATTGCTTTTTCACGCACACGGTCGGTTACATCTTTGGCAACTTTGTAGTTTACGTCGGCATCCATCAAAGCACGTCTCACTTCTTTGACGGTCGATGCCACATTAATATCTGTAATTCGACCTTGACCCTTGAGGGTTTTGATGGCCTTATTTAGCTTATCACTTAAATTTTCAAACATTTTTTAAATCAATATGTCGAATTCTTCCAAAAAATATTTGCAAAGATAGTTTTTTAGTACCGAAAATGTAGAACAATTTTTTAAATTGTTCCATCAGAGCTAAGCAATTCGGAAAATTATCCTACAAATTGGCCCTTATTCGAGCATTTTTTCGAGGGTATTGATATTCCGAACCGTTGTGGTGCTTTTATACTTTGCTTTGGCTGTAATTTTGGCAAAAGGAGTGGTCAAACTTTCTCCTTTCGGAACTTTCCAGTAAAGTACGGTATTACCTTCGGTAATTTCTTCTTCGATACCATCAGCAATGGCCATTAGTTCTTTCAAAATTATCTCTCCTTCTACAAAAATCACATACGCATGGTTGTTTTCATCTTTCTCGAATGGGTATTTCCTGATGATATCTGCTAAAGCAGTAAATTCATAAAGCAACACAAACGCCTGATAATGAAAGGTTTCTGAAAGTCCTTTTTCGAGGATTATCTTTATCTCTGCACTATTTTTCTCCGATTCAAAGACCACATTTCCTGTTTGTAGATAAGTTACAGGATTTTGAAAGCCTATATCCTCGAAAGCCTTTTTCAAATCAGGCATTTTGATTCGGATATTCCCGACGTTTATTCCTCTCAGAAAAGCAATGTATTTTTTCATGGTTAAGAATCTAATGGTGTCTTATCCTGAAACAATTTATGTAAATTTATTTCAGGATAAGACATTCTCATTTTTCAGGAGATAATGTAAAATCAATCTTAATATTTTGTAACGAATTGAATTTCTTTAAGTATATATCTTTTTCAACAGGCTGAAATCCTTGTTTTGTAATTTTAAACTTATAATCTCTACCTAATGGGACTATTAAAAAATATTCCCCTGTTTCGGCATTAGTGTTTGTTCTGTAATCTTCAAATTCTGTTTTAGTAAAATCTCTCACACTGATTTCTGTTGCAACTGGCTTTTTATTCTCATCTAAAACCCTTCCTGTAAATATTGCAACTGATTCTGGCTTAATTGAAGGATAAAGATAAACTTTGAATATATCTTCACTACCCATACTATTTTCTGTTGAAGACATATAAGCGTAGTTTCCTGATACAGAAACCCAAAAATAACCATCCCATTTTGAAGTATTTATCCCTTTACCAAGGTTAATAGGTTCACTCCAATTAGTCCATGTGCTATCTAAACGTTTAGCCATGAAAATATCAGCGTCTCCGTAATTTCCAAACCCATTTGAAGAAAAATAGATTGTTTTAGAATCTGATGCAATAAATGGAGCAGCTTCGTCTTTTTGTGAATTTATGACATTCCCAGTATGTTTTGGAGCACTCCATTTACCATTTTTTTGTAAAAAGGAAACGAAAATATCTTTATTTCCATTCAAAGTATCTATTTTGTTTCTTGCACAGGACATTAACATTACGTTTCCATTATAATTAATAGCAAATTCTATAGAATAAGCGTAATTATAAAAATCTTCAATAGTTACATTTTGGGGATTATTCCAATTACTACCATCATAAAAAGTTGTTGAGAGACCTTTTGTCAACTTTCCATTGGGTAAATATTGATTCAACAAGTAAACTTTATTTCCATCTGCTGAAATAGATGTAGCCGCATTATTTTCTTGCGTATTAAACGGCTCGTACAAGTTTTTTGCTTTTATCCATTTACCTTTCTCATCTTTTTCGGAAGCCCAAACATCTTGGTCATAATGACGCCTACTTTTACTTGCTTTTTCAGCTCCAACCTCAAAATCTTTGGGTCTGTTTGTAGTGAAGAGCAACAAACTCTCATCTAAAGATACTACCGGAGAAACTTCACTGTAATTTGAATTAATCTTTATTCCTAAATTTTCTTTTACTATGTTTTTAGGAACATCATCAGGCAAATTAATTGGTAAATTACTTGTCTTTTTTTTCTTATCTCCTTTTACATCGTGGTTAGAAATTACTTTATTCTTCTCAAATCTCTCAATATTAATAATAGTATCAGATATAGCAATAGCATCTATTTCTGTTGGAAAAATATTAGATAGAGTAGGATTAACTTCAATGTAAACAGCAGTAACTTTATAATCTGTTAATTTATCTAATTGCAAATACCAAAAATGACCATGTAAATGCGGATTAAATGTCTGATTACTAAAAACTACTTCCTGTTTTCCACTAATATCAATTAATTTAACAGATGTAATATTACCAATTGCAGCACTTTCAACAATAATTATTTGTCTCACTTTCATCGGTTCTGCAAAACCAACAGTAATATTAGATTTTTCTATATCTTGATTGGGATGCCATGCTCTACGTTGATTTTCTTCTCTAAATCTCTCAACGTCTGGCATTCCTAAAATATTTGTTGCATTCAATGTATCTGAAGTATATCCTATGATTCGATTCGCCCATTGGATTTTTTGAGCGAATGACGTTAGAGAAATTAGAAGCAAAATAATGACTTGTTTCATTTGTAGTAAGTTGTTGTATGTTTCAGCAAAAATAGTTGAGAAGCAAAGATAAATTACACTTTTTAAAATTGTATTATTTTCATTTCCCCGAAGGAACAGCTAATGGCTCATTTTCTTTCGCAGGCAAGCCAAAATTTGGCGTTCCGTCGGCATTCCATGTAAACTTTTGCATCCTTGGTGAGCGGAATTTCCCACAACCCTGATTAGGTTCAGAGTTGGCGTGGTACAAAATCCAATCTTCTTTTCCATCGGGTGATTTAAAGAATGAATTATGCCCTGGTGCAAAAACTTTGTTTTCGGGCGATTGCTTGAAGAGCGGCTCGGGAGATTTCTTCCAACTTTTCGGATTCATCAAATCGGCACTCGCATCAGCCGTAAGCATTCCAAGTGCGTAAAAGTCTGTCCAGCAACCACTTGCTGAGTAAATAATGAATAGCTTTTTGCCGTGTTTCAATATTTGTGGGCCTTCGTTTACGTTTACATGTGGAAGAATTGGGTCGTTGAGGTCACCGTGTTTTTCCCAGGCAAAATCCGAACCTGATATTTTTGAGCGGCCTCCCGTAATTGTCCACGGATTTTTCATTTTGGCAATATAAATATTTTGTTGCCCATTTTTATCTCCTTCCCAGCCCGACCAAATCATGTATAATTGTCCACGATGCTCAAAAATATCGCCATCAATCGCCCATTTATCAGTCGATTCATCGGCCACTTTTCCTTTAAATGTCCAATCTCCTTTCATGGGGTCGGGCGAGGCATTTTCCAGTACATACATTCGGTGATGATTATTATCTCCATCATCACCCGCAAAATACATATACCATTTCCCTTGAATAAAATGTATTTCGGGAGCCCATAGTTCTTTTGAGTACATTGTACCAGCGGGTGGCGTCCAGATTGTTTTCGACTCCGCCGTTTTCAAATCTGCCAAATTCTTGGTTTTCCAAATGGTTAGTTTGTTTTGCTGAGTATGAGTATAATAATAGTAGCCATCTTTATAAAAACTATACGGGTCAGCCCCCGATGGTAGTAATGGATTGGTAAAAGTAGGAGAATTTTGAGCAAACAAAGCATTAATAAACACCAATGCAACGCATAGGCTCAGTACGTTTTTTTTCATAGGGTATTTTGTTTGATAGAATGGATTTTGCAAAACTACTCAAAAATAAAGCAGGAGCATAACGATTGTTATGCTCCTGCCTATTAATGAAAACAAATATTATTCTATTGTTTCTTCAACGTACGTAGATACTCCACTAAATCAACTATTTCTTGTTTTTGTAGTGGGAATTTTGGCATTAATGATTCTTCGTTTTCTTCCATCGAAACAATATCGGTACGCTTGAAGGCAGTTGGATTTGTGCTACCGATTTGTTTAAGATTTACATCATTTTCGGTTTTACTTAAAATCATTCCTTCTACTTCTGTGCCATCTTTGAGTTTGAGTTTATAGCCTTCATAACCAAAGCTAATACCTTGACTTGGATTGATAATAGCCGAATAAAGTGCCGTTTTAGATAATTTACTACCAATTTCGGTCAATGCAGGGCCAAAATTCACGCCCTCACCTTTTACCTGATGGCAGGCTGTACAATACATCTTAAATACTTTTTGTCCACTTGCGGCATTACCCACACCTTTGGCGAGTTCGTTAATATCGCCCAACTCTTTATCTAATTCCTCTCCAAACATTTTCATGGCGTCGGTGCGAATATCGCTGTGCCATGTCCCTAACAAAATCTTCTTGGCAATCGGCATTACTTCTTCCGAAACCTTATTGGCTTTTACCAAATTCCACAAAATTTCTTCGCTATTCCAGCCGTACATGGCATACATGGCTTGGTTTCGCACACCTTTGCTGAGGTTTTTGTTATTGAATAATGTCACCAGATAATCGGTTACAGGCTTTTCGTCAACGCCACCGTAAACGCCAATGGCTTTACGCACAACGTCTTCATCTTTATTCTGCACAAGTTTTTGAAATTCGCCTAAACCATTCATTTTTATTTGAATCTTGGCAGCTTCTCCACCCAAAACAGAGTCTTTCATTGCCATTTCGGTTAGGCGAGCCACTTGGTCTTTTAATTCGTAGCGTTTCACCAAATCCAGGTAATCGGTTGGATTTTTTATACCGTCTAAAACTTTCGGTAGAAGGCTCTTAAACATGGCATCTTGCTTGGCACTTGCTACATCTAAGTGTTTGAAAACCAGCGTCATAATATCAGAAGAAGCATTTCCACCATCAAGCATTCCGAGTAAAATCTTTGTTTTTTCAGGATTGCTTTGAAAATCAAAAGCACGGAAATAACGAAGATTATCTTTGCTTGATTTTGCCAATTCGGCTAATCTGAAAATATTATCGGTTGAGCGGCTACGCCACACTAAGTCTTTAGCAGCGGCATCTGTTTTCCACTTTTCACCCGCTTTTGTCAAATAACTCGCAAAAAAGGTATCCCACTGATTATCGGCAGAAATACCAAGTGCTTCTAAATACCATCTATCCTTGCCATCATATTGATTTGCCAAAGTTGCCCAAATATCAGCAGCGGCCGAAGAATTTTTATGACGAATGGCTAAAGCAACTTCACGACGCACTTGTGCCGATGGGTCGGTAGCGAGTTTTTGAAGCAATGCTGTGTTATCGGTGTTTAGTTCACGAGATAAACGAATGGCTGTAATGCGAATATCTTCGTCAGCATCATTGGCGGCTTCTTGTAGGTATTTTGCACCTTTGCCACTGATTTTGCCCAGTAACCACAAAGCTCTCGCACGCATTCTTGAATCGTCATCTTTCCATAATTTCAATAAAGCTTCTTCGGCTTTATCTTGCATGGCATTAAGTTTTGTCCAAGCCAAATAGCGTACAGCTACATTGGCATTTTGGAGAGCCTCAACACAGCCTTCAGCGGTTTCAAAATCAAATTTTGGTACCGAATAAGCTTCACCTTTTGGTGCAATTCGGTAAATACGTCCACGAAGCGAATCACCCATGGCGTGTCCACCTACACCTGGGTCGTACCAGTCAGCTACGAAAATAGAGCCATCGGGAGCAGTTGTTACGTCTGACGGGCGGAACCATTGGTCACGCTTCGAGCCATCTAAGATATTGTTGATAGTTGCCGTAAAACCAGCTCCATTTTTAGTAACTGGATACGAACGCACAATACTCGGCCCAGCATCGCAGTGAATCACTTGGTTACGGTATTTTTCGGGCAGTAGTTTCCCTTCGTACACAATCATACCCGTTGGCGAGCCAGCACCTGTTTGAAGTAAGTTTGGCACAACGCCAGGGTCGTTTAAATGCCAATGGCGTTGCGGAATTTCTGCTTCCCAATTAGTGCGGCGTTCTTGCCAACTGGCCCCAGTCATTTCGTCTTTGTAGCCATAATTACCATAATCCATTACGTAGTTGATACGCACACCTTTATTACCGTCATCATCGTTATCTGACTGCCACATACGGCCGTACGAATCAAGGGCCACTTCATAATTATTACGGAAATTATGCCCTAAAATCTCTACGTTTGAACCATCAACATCGCATCTGAAAACTTTTCCTTGTTTGTAAGTTGAAAAAGGTCGGCCTAAATCATCGGTTAATTCTTTGCCGTTTTTATCGCTGAGCGTTTGCACTTCGTTTCCACCGTTGAAATAAAGTTTACCATCAGGCCCGAACGTGAAAGCGTGAATAGCGTGGTCGTGCTGAACACCTTTCAAGCCAGTAAAAATGATTTCTTTTTTATCAGCTTTCCCATCGTTGTTTTCATCGGTAAACAAAAATACATTCGGCGAACAAGAAACGATTGCCTTATTGCCCAAAACCGAGATTCCAAGAGCAGAATTGATGTCTTCGCCTTGATAGAAAACCGTACTTTTATCAGCTTTTCCATCTTGATTGGTATCTTCCATAATCAAGATTCGGTCGCCTTTTTTATTGTACGGATTTTTCGGATTTAGTTTATTTCTATAATTATATCCTTCACAAATCCAGACTCTTCCCTTGGCATCAATATCCATATTGGTTGGGTTCATCATCATTGGTTCTGATGCGAAAAGCGTTACTTCCAAATCTGGGTCGGCCAACTGAATGCCATCAAGGGCGTGTTCTACCTTGCGTTTTTCGTCGTCGGTTAACTTAGAATAACTCTCGTCGGAAAGTGTTTTCTGGGTTTGCTTACAGGCAAAAACCACAAGGAGCGTAAAGACTGAAAAAATGATTGATTTTTTCATTTTGTGTATAATTAGTTGAATTTTCTTAAGAATATACGAATTTACACAATAAGTGTAAATTTGACAAATAACTTTGATTTGTTTCAACGTTGGCAAGGCTTAGAGCCTTGCCAACGTTTGTCATAAAAGAATTATTTCTTTAACGAAACAATTCCTTTATCGGTGCCTAAGATACGTCTGGCACGTAAATATCGGCCAGCATTATGGGCATCGTAGCGTGGCGAACGTTCATCAAAACTACTGATTTTGACCATGCCCGATGAATGAATAAATTCTTTATTACCCAACCACATACCTACGTGCACGACACGCTCTGCTTTTTCAGGTGTAGCTTTTTCGCCAAAAAATAATAAATCACCCACTTGAAGGCTATCAAAAGGCACTTCTTCACCCGCCCAAACTTGTTGCGAAGCATCACGAGGTAATAAGATTCCGTTTGATTGATAAACCATACGAGTAAAACCGCTACAATCAACCCCTTTCCACGAAGTTCCACCCCATAGGTAGGGTAAGCCTTGCATTCTGAAAGCCGCATTGACCAAATTTTGTTCGGAAGCCGTAACCGACTGTTTCCATTCTTGATGCCCGATGGCTTCTTTTTTCAAGATAAAAGCATTCCGACCATCGGGATAAATAACTTCATAAAAATCTTGTAAGGTATCTTTTACGGCCAAAACATTTCCCCAAGTAAGGTCAGAAATTGTCTGAGAATTTTCGTCGGCTTTGGTATATGAAAAACCATAAGGTTTAGCAAACATCAAAAACTTATTGGCTTGGTAGCGGTCGAACTGGTATTGTGTAATACGAGCGAACGTCGAGCCATCGGCCCAACCAATGTAATTATCGGGGGTTTGAATCATGTACCAATTACGCTCACGGTCAAGCACTTTGAGCGGTGTTCCGAGCAACGCTTGTGAAGCCAGTTCGGCAGATTCTTTGGGTTGGCTACGTAAGTTTAACACCGAAATATTGGCAATGCCACAATTACGGTTTTCGAGCAAGTCATTATCAGGCAATAGCTTTACAGCATCGAGCAATGCATAACCATTTGATTTTAAGCGATTTAACAAATCCTTCTTAGCTGCGGGCAAATTGGTTTTACCCACAATTCGATTAGAATCAAGCTCGGCCTGAAAGAAGGCTACTCGTTTATCAGGAGCGTATTTTTTACGTACTTGCTCGATGATTGAATAAACGGTTGGTTTCGGAGAGGGAGTAGTTGAGGTTTGAGGAACGCTTGTAGGTTTAGCAATCTGAGCCATTGTCGAGAGCGATAGCAGACAAAGCATGCTCAGCATGATAAATCTATTTTGTTTGTTGAGTTTCATTCAGTTTGATAGTTTTTGCTGCGAAATTACTCATTCTTTTTCAGATTGAACAAAGTGTTTTTGGGGAATGTTTTGACGCAAAACCACAAGTTAAAAACTTGTGCTACTGTAAACAAAAAACGGAAGTCTTACAGCTTCCGTTTTTTATAGGTAAATGTCAGTGTTTGCACTGACGATAAAAGCGAGACTATCGCAACAAGTCTAAGAAACTACTTAACTTTAACCACAACTTTTCCTCTCGACCTGCCTGTTTCAACATATTCCAATGCCTCATTAGTTTGCTCAAACGGAAATACTTTGTCAATCACTGGTTTTATGATTCCCGCTTCAATCAGTTTCGTAATTTCAGTTAATTGGTTGCCTTCTGCACGCATGAATAAGAATTTAAAATTAACACCTAATTTTTTAGCTTTTCGTCTTACCGAAAAACTCAACAAATTCATAATCACTTGAAAGTGCCAAGCCATTCCCATTTCTTTAGCCCCTTCGCCTGTTGGCGGACCTGTCAGTGAAACCAATGTGCCACCACGTTTTAAAATTCTTAAAGAATCTTCAAGCACTTTTGCCTCTCTATTGCTATGCAAAACCATATCATAATCTTTCAAAATTGTGGCAAAATCTTGTGTTTTGTAGTCTATCACCAAATCAGCTCCCAAACTTTTTACCAAAGCCGTATTTGCCGAACTTGTCGTTGTAGCCACAAAAGCCCCAAAATGTTTGGCCAACTGAATCGCAAATGTACCCACACCGCCAGAACCAGCCTGAATAAATACTTTTTGACCTTTTTTGAGCTTTGAAATCTCAATAAGAGCCTGCCAAGAGGTAAGTCCAACCAAAGGAATAGAGGCAGCTTCTTCCATTGAAAGTTTTTTTGGTTTTAAGGCCGCATCATTTTCATCAATAGAAATGTATTCGGCAAAAGTGCCAATACGATAATCAGATACACGTGCATATACTTCATCGCCAACTTTGAACTTGCTAACTTTTGAACCAATTTTGGTAACAACCCCAGCTACATCATGACCGTTTACAAATGGTGGTTTGTAAGGCAAAAACAATTTAAATTCGCCATTTCTGATGAGTGAGTCTAATAAATTCACACCTGCCGAATGGATTTCTACCAAAACATCATTATCATTTATAGTTGGTTCTGCCCAGTCTGTTAAATGTAATTTTTCTTTTTTGCCGTATTTTTTTACTATGAATGCTTTCATTGTTTTTAAGATTTATTCAATTGTTTAAGTACATTTTTTTCTAAAATGCCATAGGCAAAATGTTGTAAATTAATTAGCACCGAAGTGTCTTTACCTACAATATTCCTGAATTTTGGATTGTCGGTTTGTACAACTTTTAGCACTTTTTCGGCTACTATTTTAGGGTCTTCGGCATTTTTCACTAATTCGTCCGTAAATTTTTCAATCTTACCTCTTAGAGAATTATATTCTTCAATTTTATTGAAAGGCGAAGTTGAGTTATCCATAATGTTTGTTTTAAAAGCAGAAGGTTCAATCATAGCAACACTGATATTAAATTCATCTAACTCATATCGCAATGCTTTGAAATACCCTTCCAGGGCATGCTTGGAAGCAGCATAATAAGCCGCATTAGGAAATGAAACAAGCCCTATAATTGAACCTATCGTAATTATTTTTCCAAACTTTTGTTTTCTGAAATGTGGTAAAATAGCGTTAGTTACCTTGATAGTTCCCCAAAAGTTCGTTTCCAGTTGCTGTCTGCCCAGCTCAACGGGTGTTTCCTCTGCTATGCCCGACACCAAAAAACCAGCATTGTTAATAAGAATATCCAATTGACTTATTTCTTTGAAAATTCTTTCCGAAAAAGTATTAATAGATTGCTCAGAATCAAGGTCAAGTGCTATCATTTTGAATGGCACTGTTGATTGCATTTTTTCGGGATTTCGACTTGTACCAATTACATTGTAACCATTTCTATGAAGCTCGTTTGCGATAAGTAAACCAAAACCCGAAGAAGCACCTGTTATTAAAATATTCTTACTCATGTCTGTTTGTTTTAAAATTAAAACCGTAATTTTACTTGCAAATTGCAATTGCAAATATACAAACCACTTTCAAAATGCAAGTTATTATTTCAATTATTTTTAAAATATGTTCATAAAATGTCTAAAATGAGGTCAGAATGCCCAATAAGTTGCTCTCTTGAAATATTTGGAGACAAGTGGTCTTTGTTGATTGTCAGAGATTTAATGTTCTATCAAAAATCAACTTATGGCGATTTTTTGAAGTCAGCGGAAGGAATAGCTACCAATATTTTGGCGGCAAGGCTACAAGCCCTTGAAGAAAATAAGATTATAGAAAAACGAGAACACCCCGATAGTAAAGCAAAAGTTTTGTACCGTCTTACCCACAAAGGCATTGATTTATTGCCAATTTTATTTGAAATTCACCTTTGGGCAGAAAAGTATTTTACAATACCCGAAGATTTAAAGGAAATGATAAATGATGCCAAGAAAAACAAAGAAATAGCTATTAAAACGATTACAGAGCAATTGAAAAAGCAATTGGAAGAATAGAAAAGTGGGGTGTAGATAAAGGTAAAATTATGATTTTGTTGAATTACCACAAACAGAAAACGGAAGCCTTACGACTTCCGTTTTCTCATATCAAACTCGAAAAAATTATAGACCGAATTTCGCTTTTACAGCATCAACGTAATCCAATTTTTCCCAAGTGAAAAGTTCTACTTCTTTCGTAACTGTTGTGCCATCTGGCCCTTTGAAAGTTTTAGTTACTACTTCGTTTTTACGTCCCATGTGGCCATAAGCGGCTGTTTCTGAGTAGATTGGGTTACGTAATTTCAAACGTTGCTCGATTGCGTACGGACGCATATCGAAGATTTCGCCAACTTTTTGAGCGATTTCACCATCAGTCATATCAACTTTGGCAGTTCCGTAAGTATCAATAAACAAACCACAAGGTTTTGCAACACCGATAGCGTAAGAAACTTGTACGAGTACTTCGTCGCAAAGACCAGCCGCTACTAAGTTTTTAGCTACGTGGCGAGTAGCATAAGCTGCCGAACGGTCAACTTTTGAAGGGTCTTTTCCAGAGAAAGCACCACCACCGTGAGCACCTTTACCACCGTAAGTATCTACAATAATTTTACGGCCTGTCAAACCTGTATCTCCGTGTGGACCACCAATTACGAATTTACCAGTTGGGTTGATGTGATAAGTGATTTGGTCGTTGAATAACGCCTGTAAATCAGCTTTCAATTTAGCTTGTACACGTGGGATAACGATATTAATAACGTCAGCCTTGATTTTCGCCAACATTTCTTCGTCAGCCGCAAAATCATCGTGCTGTGTAGAAACTACGATTGTATCAATACGCTGTGGAACGTTATCATCAGAATATTCGATTGTTACCTGTGATTTTGCATCTGGACGTAAATAAGGAATCAAATTTGGCTCATTATTACGGATATATGACATTTCTTGGAGAATCGTGTGAGCTAAATCTAACGCCAATGGCATATAGTTGTCGGTTTCACGAGTGGCATAACCAAACATCATACCTTGGTCACCCGCACCTTGAGCATTTGCTTTCGATTCGAAATCATCAGCCGTTTTACGGTCAACACCTTGGTTGATGTCAGCCGATTGGTCGTGAATAGCCGAGATAATTCCGCAAGAATTTGCTTCAAACATATACTCCGACTTCGTGTAACCAATTTTACGGATTACTTCACGAGCAATAGATTGTACATCAAGGTAGGTTTGCGTTTTTACTTCTCCTGCCAAAACTACTAAACCTGTCGTTACTAAAGTTTCACAAGCTACTTTAGAAGAAGGGTCAAACGCCATAAAATTATCAATGAGGGCATCTGAGATTTGGTCCGATACTTTATCTGGGTGGCCTTCCGATACAGATTCAGAAGTGAATAAATAAGGCATAAATGCTATGTTGTTTTATATGAATTTAAAATAATTGGTGGTTTCTAAGAAACTGAAGAGGGCTTTTTGAAGAGAAAAACAAAACATTTTTGACTTTAGAATAGCCCGCATCTTTTGACCACCGTAGCGTTTGCGACTCGGTTGGTTTTCTAAAATTAATTAGAAATTCTTGATACCGATACAAAGTTGAGAATTTACCGATACAAAACCAAAAGTTTGTAATAAATTTTTATCTAAATTTTATTCAACGTACACAGAAAATATCTACTTTAGTTTTTAAGAATAGATTTTTTATCTATTTCTTGATAAATGCAAAGATATTTTAACTTAAAGTTTTTATTTCAATTCCAATCTTATCGCCAACACTCAGCCTATCAAAACTATACATTTTTAGTTTTACATCATCTACTTGTAAAAGCACCTCATCATATGCTCCTAAAAATTTAACCGATAATACAGTAGCTCTAATATCCGATTTTTCAGAAACTCGAATCTGTTCGGGACG
>JACCDQ010921316.1_pt1 | contig 16074 bp, 12 predicted proteins | sample 7446031 | NCBI WGS metagenome assembly JACCDQ01 (sample SAMN15323442, study PRJNA562643) | freshwater metagenome | isolation source: river surface water | place: USA:Blue River Watershed | collected 2017-08-17
GTTTTACCAAGGCGCGTGCCGTTGTGTCGTTGGTTTATGCAGTGACCGCTTTCCCCTCAATAATCAGATTTGTGGGGGCCGGCGAAGCAGTGCTTCGAAGCATTCTTGCCGGTGCCGTTATATATATTTGCTTTTGGCTTATGTCTGTTTTCAAGCCAAAAAAGTATTGGCAGGCAACTTGTTGGTTTGTTCTGTCCATACTTGGAGTTTCTTACCTAACTTTTTTGACAGGTGAATTGGCATTTGGTTACGTGACCGAGTTTGGTGCGATTGAAACTGTGATGGCGGTGTGGCTCTGGCTTACACAATTAACATTTATCAGTGCTTTTCTTTATGGGGTGCGCAAAGGTGGCTTTGCAATCAAGCAGCAGTTTGCCGAACTTTATGGCTCCGAGAGCATTGATCGCGCGGTAAGACTAAGCCAAGCCAGAATTCAAAATCGCGACTTCGCAAACTACCTTCACGGCCAGGTGCAAAACAAGCTGCTGTCTATTGCTCTTGGGCTAGAAAAAGGAAAAGCCACCAAAGAAGAGCTAGAGCAAGCATTAGCCCTAGTAGAAAACATTCTGAAAACGTTGGATACAAATTTTCAAACTATGAATTCTGGTGACATTGATGCTGAAGTGGCAAAAATAAACGACCAATGGTTAGGTTTCATAAAAATAAGCTGGAACCTAGATAAGGAAGTAAAGAATCTTGAAACCAGGCAGAGAATTATATTGATTCAAGTTGTAGAGGAAGCTATTTCTAACGCTGTCAGGCATGGCCTAGCAAAGAATGTCTTTGTTAGTGCAGAAGTAGCAGCTAACCAAGAAATAATCCTTGAAGTAATTGATGACGGCATCGGCCCAAGAGATGGCAAAGCCGGCTTGGGCTCCACATTCTTCAAGAGCGTGTCTAAAGGCAATTGGAAGCTAGAGCAAGAGGCCAGTGGCGGAACTAAGCTCACCCTACAGTTCTAAAGGCGCGCTTCACCGGATACTCAAGGTATTCGGCGGCAAACTCCAGATTCGGCGAGCGCCAGGCAAAGTCGCGGGCCACTTTGGCCAGGGCCGCCCAAACGAATACGTTCAATAAATCCACACAAATGTGAGTCATGCTGTCTCCCGGTAGCGCCTTGCCAATCATGCGGCGAAGCAGGGTTGGCACATCGCTTAGGCCGTATCGGTGTAATGCTGCCCGCACCTCAAACTCAAGTTCGCGTGCTCGGCGAGGGTTCCACAGCTGGTTTCCGCCAGAGCCATCGCCCATGCGGCCAAAGTTATCGGTTGGTAAGTGCAGCAGAATGTGGGCAACCATTGCGTGGCTGTACCGTGCGCCATCAAGCTGATCAAAGATCTCGCTGAAGTTTTCTATCTCGTAGCCGCACTTACGCAGATCTAGGACATCGGGGTAATAGGGGAACTTATAGAAAGGTATGTGCTTGATTTCTGGCTGGCCCTTGCGCACTCGCACCTTGGTGCTGGTATCGCCCTCGGCTACGCCCCAGTTGAGGGTTGCCTCATCAGGCTCCCCCGCCTGCCAGTCATTGCTCATGCCATCAATTATCGGCTAAGACTCTTCTAACAATCTCGTCGGCCGGCAAAGAAATGTCGTACACCTTGCCTGGCTCGTCATCGCCCAGCATTTCAAGGGTTTCCAACTGGCTTGCCAGCATATTGGCCTTCATAAAGTGGCCTTCGCGAGATTTCATGCGGCTTGCCAAAAGTTCAGGTGTGCCGTGCAGGTGCACGAAAATGGTGCCCGGTGCAGCCACCAGAATTCGTTCCCTATATATGCGCTTTAGCGCGCTGCAGGCCACAACGGTGCCGGTTGGTTTTACTAGCTCAAAAACATCAACCGGGTTGGGAGCACCGGCAAGTGCGGCACCAACCAGGTCAAGCCATGGCCAGCGGTCTTCATCATTCAATGGGGTGCCGGCGGCCATCTTGTCTTTGTTGGCCTTTGGGTGCAGATCATCACCATCAATAAACCTTGCTCCTAGGTATTCGGCAAGCAAAGCACCAACGGTTGATTTTCCACAACCAGAGACGCCCATCACAACAACGCGAGTAGTAGTCATGGGCGCCTCTGTGTCATATCCAATGGAGAACGTTCGGTTTACCAGTCGTGCATGGTGCCATCAACCTTTAGGCGGTTGACCGGCAAGTATGCAGGCTCGTACTCGAACTGTGATGCGAGCTTCTCATCATAAGAAACTCCCAGCCCTGGTGAAGTGCCAGGGCGGATTAGGCCATCAGAGAATGTGTATTCAGGTTGGAACACATCATTGGTGTCTGATGAGTGCTGCATGTATTCACTGATGCCGTAGTTGTGAATTGCCATGCCAAGGTGAAGCGATGCAGCGTGTCCGATTGGTGACACGTCAGTTGGGCCATGCACACCAGATTTAATCTGATACACCGCAGCGTAATCAAAAATCTTCTTTAGCGGTGTGATACCTCCACCGTGGCTAACCGGAGAGCGCACGTAGTCAATCAACTGCTCTTCAAACAAATCTTTGTAGTCGTAGATTGTGTTGAAGATTTCGCCAACCGCAAGTGGTGTTGTGGTGTGCTGACGAATTAGTCGGAAGGCATCGGTGTTTTCTGCTGGAGTTAGATCTTCAAGCCAGAACAAGTCGTAAGGCTCAAGTGATTTACCCAAGCGAGCTGCCTGAATTGGAGTTAGGCGGTGGTGGCCATCGTGCAGCAACGGCAGGTCTGGGCCAAACTCATTTCGCACGGCTTCAAACACCGATGGAATGTAGTTCAGATAAGCGCGGGTGTCCCACTCTTCTTCTACTGGCACAGTTGAACGACGAGCTGGTTCGTAATCGTATCTCGCAGATGATGCGCCCTTGCCGCTACCGGCACCTGCAGATGCGTTTGCCGATGAGGCAACACCGTAAACAGAGTTCAACCCAGGCACACCTGTTTGAACACGAATTGCCTTGTAGCCCTTTTCTTGGTGTTCGCGAATTGAATCAAAGATCTCGTTGAACTCCCGACCAGAAGCGTGACCATATGCCAAGCAACCTTCGCGGCTTGCGCCACCAAGCAACTGGTACAGCGGCATGTTTGCAGCTTTTGCCTTGATGTCCCATAGGGCCATGTCAATCGCAGCGATTGCTGTCATGGTGATAGGGCCACGACGCCAGTATGAACCGCGGTAGAAGTATTGCCAGGTGTCTTCAATGTTGTGAGCATCGCGACCAATCAGCATTGGTGCCAGGTGATCACGAAGGTAAGCAGCCACAGCTAGTTCGCGGCCGTTTACGGTTGCATCGCCAAGACCAACTAGCCCGTCATCAGTGGTGATGCGCAGGGTAACAAAGTTGCGTCCAGGTGAGTGAACAAATACTTCTGCTTTTGCGATTTTCATTTTGGTTTCCTTTGTGCGGTTAGTTCTTTGGCTTGCGGTTGTTTAATTTGGTCCAGCGGCCACGAAGTGTGTGGGCCGCAGCCTTTGGCTGGCGGTCGCGGGTGAAGGCACCCTTCTTGTTACCCAATACGCGGAAGATACCCGGCTTGGTCTGGAAGTCGGCGAAGTTCCAAACGTGCTCGCCAACAACGGCCGGGAACTTATCAAACTGCGCGTGGCTCATGTCTAGGTAAGCGCTCTGGTATTCCTCACTCCAAGGCAGGTTGTGAATGCTGTGGCCGCCGGCAAGAGTGTCGGCGCCGTACTCGGTGATGATGAATGGCACCTGATATTTGTCTGTCCAGCCCTTTAGCTCTGCCTCAAGGTGGATTGCAGCGTTTGAAAGATCTGCGTGATCTTCGTACCAACCCCAGTAGCGGTTCAAACAAATTACGTCTACGTATGGTGCAAGCAGGCACTTGCCGAATGGTTCGGTCATCACGTTGATGTAGGTCACCGGTCTGGTTGAGTCCAATTCGTGAGCCAAATCAATTGCTGGCTTGAAGAAATCAACAGCCTCTGGAATTCCGGTTTCTGATTCGTTAGTAATAGACCAAAGAACAACCGATGGGTGGTTCTTATCACGCTGAATAAGTTCTCGAACAGCCTGAAGAAGATTTACCTGAGTCTTTTCATTTGCAGTCTCAGGTCCGTAGGTATCAAGTCTTGGTCCACCAAACATGGTTGCAAAGCTTTGGTTGAAACCAACCGCGGCAGTCTCATCAATAATTACGATTCCCTTACGGTCTGCGTAATCCATAACTTCTTCTGCGTATGGGTAGTGCGAGGTGCGGAACGAGTTTGCACCCACCCACTTCAATAACTCAAAGTCGTTAACCATGAATGAGTTGTCGTGGCCTTTTCCTTTTACAACGTGGTCTTCGTGCATTCCGAAACCGGTGAAGTAGAACGGCTCGTTGTTGATCAAAAACTTGGTGCCATCAACTTTTACTGTGCGCACACCAACGTTTTGAAAATACTCATCCACAACTTCGCCTGCTACAACTGCTTCAACTTTTAGCTGGTACAGGTAAGCGTTTCCTGGCTGCCAAAGTTTTACATCTGGTACCACCAAAGTTTCAGTTGCTCCAGTTGCAGTGGCAACTACTTTTCCGTCTTCATCAATTAGTGTGGTGCGAACCTCGGCGGCACCTGAAGTAACTACTTCGTACTTCACGTGTCCGGTGGTGCCATCAAAATCTGTGATCACGGTCAGGTCATCAACACTCACGGCTGGCAAACTGTAAATCCAAACGCTGCGAGCAAGACCTGCATAGTTGTAGAAGTCGTGCAGGTAGGTCTGCACCTTGCTGCCGTCGTCTTTGGTAATTACCTTGCCTGGTGGCACGGTCTCGTTGGTCAGCACATTGCTAACAGCAAATGTCAGAGTGAATTCTTCACCTGCAGAAACGTGAGAAGTGATCTCAGTGTGGAATGGCATGTAGCCACCAAGGTGACGCACAACCTCTGTGCCGTTTACAAAAACTACTCCCTCATGAGTTGCACTGTCGGCGCGAACGAAAATGCGCTCACCAGCCCAGCCGCGTGGCACGCGAACGGTGCGCTGGTACCAAACCCAGCCACTGTGCTCACGAATAGAAAGATCAGTGAAGATGTCGTTGTAGCTTGCCGGTACCGGTGCCTGAAGTTCAGTGTTTAGAGCCTTGCCTGCCCAGCCTTGGCTGAAGCCCTCGTCTTTGAAGTCCACTTTAAAATCCCAAAGCCCATCTAGGTTTTGAAGATCGCGAGTGGCACTGGTTTGTGGTTTGAGCATTTTCTTCCCTTCAGAAGTTATTGGCAAACGGTTGCCAATTAGGTTAAATTTTTTGAGCTGCTACTTCTTGAACTACCAACGCCATGAATTTGGCATCGTTAGCCAGTTGAAGATCAATAACCGATACCAGTCGGGCTTCTAGCCCCTCTCTTGGTCCGGAAAGTGCACGAGTTATCTCGTCTATTTGTGAATCCTGAACTTTTTGATTCTTAATTACATAAGCAACCCAGCCGGCAATCGCGGTGGCGCAAGCCTGGGCACTCCTCTTGGCCGCTATCTCGGCTTTGGCCACCGGTGCAATTCGCACGCGCAACTTGGTTGCTCCGTCAATTGCAATCTGAGCAAGTCTGTGTGCAATTCTTGAATTTTCGAATCGCTCTAAAAGCGCCGCGCGGTACTTTGGAATCTCAAGCTCTTCGCTTTGAAGATGAGCCGAAGCTTCGTTCCAAAAGTTTTCAACAAGATTGCGGCACTCTTTGTCTGTAATTGCTGAGGCAACGGTTTCGTGGCCGCGCAACTGACCAATGTAAGTCAAAAGTGAATGGGCTCCATTTAGAAGCCAAAGCTTGCGGTTCTCAAACGGTTCTATGTTTTCTACAAACTTCGCCCCGGCGCGCTCCCACTGTGGTCGACCAAGCGGAAATTCACCTTCAAGAACCCAATCACTAAACGGTTCGGTCACAACAGGAGATGAATCTTGCCACCCGGTTGCCTTTTCAACTAGAGCCAAGTCTTCGTCAGTTGTCTTTGGGGTAATTCGGTCAATTGAGGTTGATACAAAAGATACTTTTTCGTTTAGCCAATCAACTGATTCTTCACCAAAGCTAGCGAAAAGATCACCCATTGCAATCTTTAGTAAAGCGCCATTTGAAGGCATGTTGTCACAAGAGACAATTGCAAGTCCAAGGCCGTTTGCGCGCCTTCTAGTTTCGAGCGCCACTGCTAATCTGTGCAGCGCTGCTGGCGGATTCACAGAGTCAACATGCCCGGCTGCATCCATTCCGTAGCCGGCTTCTGTAATTGTTAAGGTCACAATTGCGGTTTTTGAATTAGTGATTGCATCAACAAAAGCTTCTGTATTGTTACCGTCTTCTGCCCTAACTATTGAGTCAATGATTTGGTAGCTGTCACCGTTTGAGTCACGAGTCACCAGAGTAAAAAGACCATCTTGCGCTGAAAGCTTTTCTGCGGCTTCAACGCTTCTACCGGTGAACGCAACGATTCCCCAATTTTGCTCACGATCAACTCTTGAGGTATACCAAGCCTGGTGGGCTCTGTGAAAAGCTCCGAGGCCAATGTGAACAATGCGCTCAGTGGCCTTTGCCGTCTCAACGTGATTCATTGTGGCCAGATTTGCCCTATTTAGCTTCATAGGTTGAAGGCTCTCTTTGGCACGGCAACTACTAGGTCGTGTGCAATTTTCTCTGCCTGCTCCATGGTGATACGTGATTCGCAAACCAAACGTGCAAGGTATGCGCAGTCAACGCGGCGAGCCATGTCGTGGCGAGCAGGAATAGAAAGGAACGCGCGAGTGTCGTCGATAAAGCCAGAGCCCTTGTAGAACCCAGCAATTTCTGTTGTTGCCTCGCGGAACCTGGTTGCAGAATCTGGAGCGTCTAAGAACCACCAAGGTGCCCCAATAAAAACGCTTGGGTAGAATCCAGCAAGTGGAGCAATTTCTCTTCCCCAGGTTGTCTCGTCAAGCGAGAACAAAATAACTTTTAAGTTTGGGTGATTGCCATACTCTTCCAAAAGCGGGCGAAGATTGTTTACAAATTCTGCCTTCACCGGAATGTCATGCCCGGTGTCAGGACCAAATTTCGCGTGCGTCTCAGAGTTGTGATTTCTGTAGACGCCAGCATGAATTGTCATTACCAATCCATCTTCAGTGCTCATGCGCGCCATTTGAGTCAACATGTGTCCCGCGAACTCTCTGCCAAGATCTTCAGACAGCTCACCGGCAATCGCGGCATCGAAATATTGGCTGGCTTTGGCTTCAGATAAAACGGTTGTGTATGGTTCGTATACGCCGTGATCGCTACTTACAGCACCGTGGTCAATAAAGAAGGCACGGCGCTGTTCAAGTGCAGAAATGTAATTTGCATAGGTCGCCGATTTTCCACCACAAGTTTCCAGCAATCTGTGTACGCGTTCTGCAAAATTAGAATTTCTTGGGTCTAGGTAAAGATCTGGCCTAAATGTTGGCACCACGGTTCCATTGAAGCTTTTATCTGCGGCAAGTTGGGCGTGTGCTTGCAGATCATCGCAAGGGTCATCGGTTGTTGCCAAAAACTCAATCTTGAATTTTTCAAACAGCGCCCTTGGCAGCATTCGTGGTTCAAGCAGTTCTGTTGAGATCAGGTCATATAGTTGTTCTGAGTTTTCGGCACTTGGAGTATCTAGGATGCCAAACAAAGTCGCGAACTCGTGGGTGAGCCAGTAGCCACTTGAAGTTCCGGCAAGAAGATGCCAGTTAGAGCAAAGAATCTTCCAAGCCTTGCGTGAATCTGGGTTTGCAGACTTACCCAAGTCAGATAGGTCATACCCCGCCGAGTGCAAAATGCGAGTCACGTAGTGGTCAAAGTAAATGAAAAGCTCGGCTGGATTAGCGAATGGTTCGTTCTTTACCAACAGCATTGGGTCAACGTGGCCGTGCGGAGAGATGATTGGCAGCTTAGCTACCTGCTCATAAAGAGCCTCGGCAACAGAGCGCACGGCAGGGTCAGTAGGGAACAATCGCCCCTGGTCTAGCTTTGCCTTCATCGCCATACCCCAATCTCATCAAGTTTCAAGGATTTTGTCAATCGGTTGCCAAAATATTTGGCCGGATGGTATTCAATCGTTATTTTGTGCATTTTTAGGCCTTTTTAGCCTTTGCGGTTGAACCTCTAACCAGCAGGCTGGCCTCGTGGTCCGGGGCAGGAATATCCTCAGGCCCTAGGTCTTCGTTGTCTAGCAAACTCATCAGAGCTGTGACGCCATCGTGGCCGTTTTGCTCCAAATTGTGGTGCACTGTGCTTAGCGGCGGGCTGGTGAAATCCGAGCCAAAAACGTTGTCAAAGCCAATAATGCTCAAGTCTTCTGGAACTTTCACTCCGCTTGAAACAGCCTCGCGCAAAAGACCAATGCCCATGATGTCGTTGTAGGTAACCACTGCGGTGACTCCTGCGGCCTTGATCCGGTCCAGCGCTAGGCGACCAGCCTCAAGGGTTGGATTGTTTGGCCCAATTTCAACAATTGTCATACCGGCTTTCACGGCGTACTTCATCAGGTTATTCCAGCGCTCAGTGTTCATCCACGATGCTCTTGGTCCAGAAAGGAAGGCAATGTGCTTGTGGCCAAGATCTGCCAAGTGCTTAACCGCCTCAGCAATACCCTTTTCGTTTGACGGCACAACATCGGCTACACCCGGCACCTTTCGGTTAATCAAGACCACAGGCTTTTGGCGATTTAGTTCTTGAATTTCCTCGTCACGCAAACGAGTTGTCACAAGCAATACGCCGTCAACGGTTGGCATGATTCGCTGCAGTGCCTGCGCTTCATTAGTGCTTGATTCCTGCGATTCAGCAATCACAAGGGTGTATCCCTCGACTGCTGCGGCCGCCTCTGCACCTCGAACAACGTTGAAGAAAACAGGGTTTGTAATGTCTGCAATGATCAGCGCCAGCATTTTGGTACGGCCAGTTGGTAATGCGCGGGCAAAAGGATTCACCTGGTAGTTGAGCTCTTTGGCCGCAGCCTTAATCTTGGCTTCAGTTTTGGCGTTGATTCGTCCAGGTGTGGTTAGTGCGCGCGAAACTGTGGATGGGTTGAACCCCGATAACTTGGCAATGTCATAAATGGTTGCAGCCGAACCGCGACGAGGAGCGCTCTGCTGAGCCTCTGCCTTATTTGATTCGGTCAATTTATCCCCTAGTAATTGTTGCCAAATTTTTGGCAACTTTTGGCAACCTGTTGCAAGTTTATTGGTTTTAGGCTGTGGCCGCTTTTGCTTGAAGGTCAAGCAAACGACGGCGCTCTTCGCGACGCTTTGCCTGGCGATCAGGGTCTGGAACCGGTGAAGCCATTAGCAGTCGCTGTGTGTAAGCGTGTTCTGGGTTCACTGTTACTTTGCCCGCCGGGCCCTGCTCAACAATTTCACCCTTGTACATAACTGCCACTCGGTGACTGATGTGGCGCACCACATCAAGGTCGTGAGAAACAAAGAGGTATGAAACTCCGGTGTCTTTTTGAATTTGCAGGAACAGATCCAAGATTCTTGCCTGAGTGGTTAGGTCAAGAGCCGATACCGGCTCATCACAAACAATCAGCTTTGGTGAAAGAGCGAGTGCACGCGCAATTGCAACTCGTTGACGCTGACCGCCAGAGAATTCGCGTGGCAAACGCTGCAGCGCATCACTTGGCAAACCAACCTGGTCTAGGAGCTCTGCAATGCGCTTCTTGGCAGCCGTTGCCTCCATGCCCTGAATCTGCAGAGGCTCTGCAAGAATCTGACCAATTTCCATTGAAGGGTTCAGCGAGGTGTATGGGTCTTGAAATACAACCTGAATATCACGGCTTAGTTCGCGACGCTGGGCCCGAGTGGCTTTTGTGATGTCCCTGTTTAGAAACTCGATGGAACCGGCGCTAACCGGAGCAAGCCCCAAAATCGCACGACCTAGTGTGGTCTTTCCTGAGCCAGACTCACCAACAAGACCTAGGGTCTCGCCCTCGCCAATGTTGATTGACACAGAGTGCAGTGCTTTGAATCCGGCTTTTCTAAAACCTTTACCCGGGTAAGTGACATCAAGGTTTTCTACGTTGAGTATGTTTGACATGACTAGTCCTTTGCGTTTCCAGTGAGCATGGTCATTGGAGTTTTTCCTTCAAGCATTGAGCTCAAAAGAACCTGGGTGTACTTGTCTTTAGGTTTGCGAAGCACGTCTCGCACTGCTCCAGATTCAACCACGTTGCCATACTGCATAACCACAACGCGGTCAGCTAGGTCGGCAACCACACCAAAGTTGTGAGTCACCAAGACCATGCCCATTCCTAGACGCTTCTGAAGATCGCGAAGCAAATCAAGCACTTCGGCTTGCACTGTCACATCCAACGCAGTGGTTGGCTCATCTGCGATCAGAAGATCTGGTTCGCAAGAGATTGAACCAGCAATCAATACGCGCTGGGCCATGCCGCCTGAAATCTCGTGCGGGTAAGACTTCATCACACGCTCAGGGTTGACGATTCCCACCAAATCAAGAATCTCAAGGGCTTTAGCTCTTGCCTGCTTAGCGCTGATGCCGAGCACCTGAGTCATTGGGCGAATTAGTTGATAGCCAATGGTGAAGGCGGGGTCCAGGTTGCTCATTGGTTCTTGAGGAATGTATGCGATTCGCTTACCTCTGAACTGGGCCATGGCCTTCTGTGAGATTGCGCCTTCGTTTGCAGACACAAGCTCGTTGCCATCAAAAATGATGTGGCCAGATGCAATCACAGCGTTGCTTGGCAACAGGCCAAGAATAGAGAACGCAGTCTGTGATTTTCCGGAGCCTGATTCGCCAACGATGCCCAAGACTTCACCTCGGTCAAGGTGGAACGAAACATCGGAGACTACCTTCTTTAGTGATCCATCACCTTGAGGGTAGCCAACACTCAGGTGTGAAACAGAGAGCAGATGGCCGCGGTCAGACTCAGAAAGTGCAGTGTTTGCCGTGCGAAGTTTGGATGGCTTTTTTGCCTTGACGCTAGATTCAATTTTCTGTGAATCCTCAAGTGCATCGCGTAGTGCGTTTCCAAATAGCGCGAACGATCCAATAGTCAAAGCAATTATCACTGAAGGCCAGACCACCAACATTGGTGTCAAGAAGATATTCTTGAAACCGTCGTTGATCATGACACCCCAAGAAATCAAGTTTGTGTCACCAAGACCCAAGAATTCCAATCCAGACTGAATAGAGATTGCGATACCAGAGATCATGGCTGATTGAATGATGATTGGCGCACGCACAACAGTAAAGATGTGCTTCGAGATGATTCGCCAGTCGCTAAGGCCAGAGACTCTAGCTGCATCAACATACAGTTCGTTTCTTACACCCATTACTGCAGTTCTTGTAAGGCGATAAAAACCTGGTGCAATGATCAAACCAAATACGGCCATCAGAAGTAGAAGTGATGGGCCAATTGCTGTGCGCACCGCAAGCAACACAATCATCGCTGGCAGCGCCATGATTGCATTTGCCAACCAAGATGCAATTCCGTCAAATTTTCCACCAAAGTATCCGGCGATTAATCCCGCTGGAACACCAACCAAAACAGAGACCAGGACCACAACAAGTGCCGAGATCAAGGTTGTTTGAGTTCCAAAAAATAGTCGACTCAAAACATCTCGACCTGCGCTGTCTGTGCCAAGAAGATGAACGCCGTCTGGTGCGGTCATGATTGCGGCAGGGTCGGTAAGTGTTGGGTCAAAAGGTGAAATAAGTGGCGCAAAGAATGCAATAAGAATTACAGTGGTCAAATAGACCATGGCCGCGAGGCCAATTGGATTCTTTAGTAGTCTCTTTGCCAAGCTCTGGCGAACAATTGGCTTCGCGTGCGTCATTGCCGCGGATACTGGTGAAGTTGCCATTTTATTTAACACGCACCTTTGGGTTTAGCCATCCGTTGATTAGATCAACCAGAAGGTTTACGACGATAACTACGATTACGGTAAAAACTACAACGCCCATTACAACTGGTGTGTCACCAGCAACAGTTGCTGAAACTGCATAAGCTCCAATACCCGGTAAGGCAAAGATGCTTTCGATAATTACGGTTCCGCCCAACATTCCAACAAACTGAAGGCTCAGCACGGTGAGACCTGCCGGGGCTGCCGAACGAAGTACGTGCTTGAAAAGAATTTCACGCTCTGGAATACCGCGGCTGCGCAAAGTCTTGACCCAGTCTTTTTCCATCACGTTTTTGATTGCCGAACGAATTTGCTGAGCCGAAGATGCAACAGTTGCGATTACCAGTGAAAACACCGGTAGAACAAGAGAGGCTGCCCAAAGACCTGGGTCTTCTTCAATTGGTACCCAGCCGGTAGCTGGCAAAAGCATCAAATTGATGGCAAAAATTGTCACCGATACAACTGCAATAACAAAGCCCGGAACCGCAAAGCCAGTGATTGCAAGAAACTGAACGAGGCGGTCAAGCCAGCCGCCCCGAATAGCTGCTGTCATGCCAAGCACCACAGCAAGAATTGCCGAGATTGTGATTGCGATCGCAACCAGGGTGATGGTCACAGGAAGGCGATTAGCCAGGGCATCCATGATGGCCTCGTTTGTGAACCAAGAGACTCCAAAGTCTAGGTTTAGCGCGTGGATTAGCCAATCAAAATAGCGGTCAAAGAAAGGGCGGTCTAAACCAAGCTCTGCATTCTTGGCGATCACATCTGCTGGGGTAGCTGCATCGCCAAGAAGGCGGTAGGCAACACCATCAACGCTGAAAAATACTAAGAAGTAGGCGAGTGATGAAATCACTAGCAATAGAAATGCGCCAGAGAACAGCTTTCTAGCGATGAATGCGAGCATCTTTGCGGCTTTCCTGTTTCAGATTTTTGTTATTTGGTGGGTGGGTCAAGCGGGATGTATCTTGACCCACCCATCAAACGGTTTTTACTTACCTGTTGGTGCGAAGTTGTATAGGTAAGGGAATGCGTTTTGGGTCTGTGCTACAACCTTCACGCGCTTACTTGTACCAACGTAAACAGGCATGCGGTAGAAAGGAACAATCCAAGCTTCTTCAACAGCAATCTGGTTCATGATTCGTGCCTGAGCACCAATGTTCTTTGCTGATGAGTTCGCGTCAATCGACTTGAACGCCGCGGTGATAGCTGGGTCTGTTGTCTTCAGTGGGTTCCAGCCACCATCTTTTGCAAGCATGGTTTCTGCAGTCACAAAGTCAGTTCCTTGGAATATCTGCATGATGATAGCTTCGTGCTTTCCAGCCTTTGCGTTTGCGTACCATGCACTACCAGTGTCTGATGTCCATTCAACCTTGATGCCAACGGCCTTTAGGTATCCTTCAACAAGTGCGTTCAAGTTTGTCTCAGCCCACGGAGCAAGCTTCAAGGTAAAGCCGTTTTCGTAACCGGCAACCTTAAGTAGCTTCTTAGCCATTGCAACGTCGTACTTGTAGTAGTTCTCGTACTCTTTGTTGAAAGCTTGGGTGCCAGGACCAAAGATTTGGTTGGTTACTTGTGCACCTGGGTCAACAGCTGCTGCCAAAGCCTTGCGATCAAATGCGTAAGCAATTGCCTGACGTACAGCCATCTTGCCTAAGGCTGGGTTCTTTGCACCAGTGCGGTCGAACAACAAGATTCCCTTGAAGTCAACGTTGCTAGAAACAATAGTCATGCCCTTCTTCTTAGCTGCAGACATAGTGGCAGTTGAAAGGTTTGCTGCGTCTACCTGGCCGCCAAGAAATGCGTTTAGGCGTGCGGTGTTGTCAACAAGAACCTTGAATGTGACCTTCTTGAACTTCTGCTTTGCTTTGTCCCAGTAGTTTGGATTCGCTTCGAAAACGTACTGTGATCCGGTTGAACCGGACTTAAAGATGTAAGGGCCTGAACCAACTGGCTTGGTCTTTAGACCTGCAGTACCAAGGGCCTTAGGGCTAGCCATGAACGAACCTGTAGTTGCTAGGTAGTAAACAATTTCAGGGTTTGGGGTAGCCATGGTCAATTTGATGGTGTCGCTGTCAACAACGGCGACGGTTGTGCCGGCAAGTTTAGAAGTGTATGGGCCAGTTGACTTGATGTACGAGTCAAGGTTTGCCTTTGCAGCGGTAGCATCAAATACAGCGCCATCGGTGAATTTCACACCTGAGCGCAGGTCAATAGTCATTGACTTTGAGTCCTTTGCAACTGTCCACTTGGTGGCCAAGTTTGGCTTGTAGGCACCGCTAGGGTCGCGAAGAATTAGGTTGTCGTAGGCAGCCTGGTAATAAGGCAAAAAGTGACCAATGTTGGCACCGGCTGGATCCCAGGTGGTTGGTTCAATAACAGCACCAATAACTAGGTCTGTCTTGTTGGCAGCTTGAGCTGGCGTGATACCAGTAAGAGCCAAAGTTGTTGCCGCGGCTACAGCCAGAAGGGCTGCTGAGCGCTTGGTTAGCTTCATTACTATTCCTTTTACTTAGTTAGCTCTGCTGGATCCGGTTGGTATTGCTATTCCAGCTCAGGAATGAGATTAGGGGAAGATTTTTATTTTGGCAACCGATTTCCATTATATTCCGATAACGGTTTGGTAACTCCCCTGTAACCCGCTATTTTACTAGGGTTTAGCAACTGGCAACCGATTGTTTAATGGGTAATTTTTGCTAATTGAGCACCCTATTTAGCTCACTGACAAGATCCTGCTGGTTCTTTTGTGTCTCTGGCGAATTCTTTAGATAGGTAGTGGTGTAGCCAAAGCCCACCCTTGTCTCGAGGCTGCCCCAGCCGGCCTGGCCACCCATACCGTTGTGACCAAAGCCAATGCCCGATGCCCCGCCGGGAAACACAAAGCCTGCCGTCGGCAACATAAAGCCCATGCCCCAAGCTGCGTATGGTCCGGGTTCGTGCCAGCGGTTTTCGCCCACGGCTGCTGGCTGGCAACTGTTTCTGATGCCCTCATCGCTTACTAACCGCACGCCATAGGTTTCTGTCACCGCTGCCGAATAAATTTTGGCCAATCCGTTTGCGTTGGTCACCCCATTGGCGCCAGCTAGTTCCGCTCCAAGTGTTCTTGCATCATTGAAGCCGTGTTCTTGGGTTGGGTCTACCGGCAATGCACCGCCAACGGTGATTGCTTTTTCAGACCAGTATCCGTCTGTGCCAACTTCTGGGTTTTGTGATTTGAAGTTTCCGTCGCTGATTAGAGTTGCAACTCTTGGTAGCACTGATGTCGGAGTACCAATATACATTTCTGCATCAATCGGGCCCGTGACATGCTTTTGCAAATATTCGTTTGCGGTTAATCCGGTTACACAATGAATCAACTTGCTAACCAGGTGACCATAGGTAAGCGCGTGATACGCGTGGGTTGAGTCTGGTTCCCAAAGCGGTTCTTGTTTGGCAAGCTCTTCAATCACGGTGTGATTATCAATTACTTCTTCGTAGCTCAAGTCTCGGCGCACTGCACTAAGGCCTGCTCTATGTTGCAAAACGGTTTTTACTTTTACGTCTTGCTTTCCACCCTGAGCAAACTCGGGCCAATAGGTTGCAACTTTTTCTTCTGGGTTTAGTTTCTTTTCTTCAATTAGTTTTGCAATCAAAATTGAGATAACACCCTTGGTGCAAGAAAAAACATCGGACAGCGTATCTTGTTGCCACGCTTGGTTTTCTTTTGCAAAGCCCTGCCAAACATTTACAACTTGCACACCGTCTTTGTAGATAGCTAGCGATGAACCACCAAGCGGATGCGCCGCACCCTGCTCCTTGAATAATTCAACAACTGATTCAAATGCTGCATCAAAGGTTCCGTCAAAATTAGTCATTGTTCTGCTCCATAAGTGCTGCAACTTTTTTGGTGACCTCAGCCGAAATTTCACTCAATAGCACTTTGGCCGAATCGGTCAGTGATTCAGGGCGGCGCGAACCAACCAGCGGAATAATGTTTGGGCTTAGGCTCAGATGCCAATTCAAAACTAGAACCGGAACCGATACCCCTGCCTCTTCAGCCAATTCAATTAGCGCTGGTTTGGTTGGGTTTAGCGGAGTTGGCGGAAAGGTGCCGCCAAGAGGAGAGTAGGGCACATAAGCAATGCCACGTTCGTTGGTGTAGTTGATTAGGTCAAGTTCTTCTTGTGGCATGTGGCCTGGGTTGAACTTATTTTGCAGAGCGGAAATCGGCGCAACGCTAAGTGCCTTATCTAGTTGATCGCGGGTGAAGTTTGAA
>JACCDQ011015917.1_pt1 | contig 16071 bp, 13 predicted proteins | sample 7446031 | NCBI WGS metagenome assembly JACCDQ01 (sample SAMN15323442, study PRJNA562643) | freshwater metagenome | isolation source: river surface water | place: USA:Blue River Watershed | collected 2017-08-17
CCTGCCACACCCACAGCCCCAAGGCGGGCCAGGGCATGAACTTCTCCATGCAGGACACCTTCAACCTCGGCTGGAAGCTGGCCGCGGTGCTGCGCGGGCAGGCCACGCCGCAGCTGCTGCACACCTATTCGGCGGAGCGCCAGGTGGCCGGCAAGGGCCTGATCGACTTCGACCGCGAGTGGTCCAAGATGATCAGCGACCGTCCCAAGATGGGCGGCGACGCCGGCGGCCAGGGCGTGGACCCCAAGGAGTTCCAGAAGTACTTCGAGCAGCATGGCCGCTTCACCGCCGGCGTGGGCACGCACTACACCCCGTCGATGATCACCGGCGAGGCCAACCACCAGCATCTGGCCACCGGCTTCACCCTCGGCAAGCGCTTCCACTCGGCGCAGGTGCTGCAGATCAACGATGCCAAGCCGGTGCACCTGGGCCACGCGGCCCTGGCCGATGGCCGCTGGCGCCTCTACGCCTTCGCCGGCGCGCGTGACAACCAGGACGACAGCCGCGGCCTGCGGGCGCTGGCCCGCTTCCTGGCCGAATCGCCGGACTCGCCCGTGCGCCGCTTCACCCCGAAGGGCCAGGACCTGGATGCGGTGTTCGACCTGCGGGGCGTCTTCCAGCAGCCGCACCGCGAGCTGGCCATCGAGGGCATGCCTGCGATGCTGCGCCCGCCCAAGGGACGCCTGGGCCTGTACGACTACGAGAAGGTGTACAGCGCGGTGGTGCGGCACCAGCTGGACATCTTCGACATCCGCGGCATCGACCGCGCGCAGGGCGCGCTGGTGGTGGTGCGGCCCGACCAGTATGTGGCCCATGTGCTGCCGCTGGACGCGCACGAGGCGCTGGCGAAGTTCTTCGCCGGCTTCATGCAGGCCGCCTGAGCGAGGCCGGTCCCGGCCTGTCGCATCGGTCGGGCTGCCCGGAAGGGGCGGCCCCCCGCGACCGGGCTTCCGTGCCTAGAATCCGCCTCCCTTTTTGCGGAGGTCCGATTCATGAGCGTTGCCCCTTTCCACGCCGCCGAGGCCCAGGCGGACCCGGCGGCGGTGGCGCCGCTTCCGAACTCACGCAAGACCTACGTCACTGGAAGCCGCCCGGACCTTCGGGTGCCGATGCGTGAAATTCGCCAGGCCGACACGCCGGCCAGCTGGGGCGGCGAGGTCAACCCGCCGGTCTTCGTCTACGACACCTCGGGCCCCTACACCGACCCCGAGGCCCGGATCGACATCCGCTCGGGCCTGCCGGCCCTGCGCCAGGCCTGGATCGAGGCCCGCGGGGACACGGAAGTCCTGCCCGGGCCCACGAGCGGCTTCGGCCGCCAGCGCGCGGCCGACCCGGCATCGGACAGCCTGCGCTGGCCCGGCCTCACGCGGCAGCCCCGGCGCGCCCGGGGCGGCGTGAATGGCGGCGCCAACGTCACGCAGATGCACTACGCCCGGCGGGGCATCGTCACCCCGGAGATGGAGTTCGTGGCCCTGCGCGAGAACCTGCGCCGGCGCGACTACGTGGCGTCCCTGCGCGCCACCGGCCCCGGCGGCGAGCGGATGGCCCGCCTGCTGCTGGCCCGCTCGCCCGGTCAGTCCTTTGGCGCCAGCCTGCCGGAGGAGGTGACCCCCGAGTTCGTGCGGCAGGAGGTGGCACGCGGCCGCGCGATCATTCCCGCCAACATCAACCATCCCGAGAGCGAGCCGATGGTCATCGGCCGCAACTTCCTGGTGAAGGTCAACGCCAATATCGGCAATTCGGCCCTGGGCTCCTCCATCGGCGAGGAGGTCGACAAGATGACCTGGGCGATTCGCTGGGGCGCCGACACCGTGATGGACCTGTCCACCGGCAAGAACATCCACGAGACGCGGGAGTGGATCGTGCGCAATTCGCCGGTTCCGATCGGCACCGTCCCCATTTACCAGGCGCTGGAGAAGGTGGGCGGCAAGGCCCAGGACCTGACGTGGGAGATCTTCCGCGACACGCTCATCGAGCAGGCCGAGCAGGGCGTGGACTACTTCACCCTCCACGCCGGCGTGTTGCTGCGGCTGGTGCCGCTCACCGCCGCGCGTATGACCGGGATCGTGAGCCGGGGCGGCTCCATCATGGCCAAGTGGTGTCTGGCGCATCACCGGGAGAACTTTCTCTACACGCATTTCGAAGAGATCTGCGACATCATGAAGGCCTACGACGTGGCCTTCAGCCTGGGCGACGGCTTGCGCCCGGGCTCCATCCACGACGCCAACGACGAGGCCCAGTTCGGTGAGCTCCAGGCCCTGGGTGAACTCACCCGCATCGCCTGGCGGCACGATGTGCAGGTGATGGTGGAGGGGCCCGGCCATGTGCCCCTGCACCAGATCCGCGAGAACATGGACCTGCAGTTGGCGCAGTGCGACGAGGCGCCCTTCTACACCCTGGGGCCGCTCACCACCGACATTGCGCCAGGGTACGACCACATCACCAGCGCCATCGGCGCGGCCACCATCGGCTGGTACGGGACCGCGATGCTGTGCTACGTCACGCCCAAGGAGCACCTGGGCCTGCCGAACCGGCAGGACGTGAAGGAGGGCATCGTCACCTACAAGCTCGCCGCGCATGCCGCCGACCTGGCAAAAGGCCACCCGGGCGCGCAGATCCGCGACAACGCCCTGAGCAAGGCGCGCTTCGAGTTCCGCTGGGAAGACCAGTTCAACCTCGGCCTGGACCCGGACAAGGCGCGCGAGTTCCATGACGAGACCCTGCCCAAGGAGTCGGCCAAGGTAGCCCATTTCTGCTCGATGTGCGGTCCGCACTTCTGCTCGATGAAGATCACGCAGGAGGTGCGCGAATTCGCCAGCGCGCAGGGGCTCGCCCCGGAGGAGGCCCTGCGCAAGGGCCTGGCGATCAAGGCCGTGGAATTCGTGGCGGCGGGCGGGGACATCTACCGCGCGCCGTGAGCGAGGGCCTGGGGCTGACCCGAGGCGCCGCGCCTCTGGTCTTCAGGCCTTCAGGCGCTTGCCGCTGTCGCGGACGACCTCACCGTCTTCCTTGGTGTAGTCGGGGATGGGGCCGACCGGCAGCAACTCCAGCACGAGCTCCGAGGGCCGGCACAGGCGGGTGCCCAGGGGCGTGCGCACGATGGGCCGGTTCATCAGGATCGGGTGCTGGCCGATGAAGTCCAGCAACTGCTCGTCGCTCCACTTCGCGTCCTGCAGGCCCAGCTCGGCGTAGGGCGTTCCCTTCTCGCGCAGGATGGCGCGCACCGGTACACCCATCTCGGCCAGCAGCGCCCGCAGTTCTGCCTTGGTGGGCGGGGTCTTGAGGTATTCAACGACCACGGGCTCGAGGCCGGCATGCCGCAGCAGGGCCAGGGTGTTGCGGCTGGTGCCGCAGGCGGGGTTGTGGAAGATCGTGACGGTCATCTCGGTTCCCTGTGGACGGGTTCCGCGCATTCTCGCAGGCAGGGGATATGCGAAAGGCGACGGGCGACGCGCCGCATGCTTGCGGCTAAGCTTGCCTTTGCCAGCCTGCCCTCCTGACTCTCCGATCCGGAGCCACCCCGATGTACCTCCCCGCCGCCTTTGCGCTGACCGACCCCGAGCACCTGCACCGCATCATGCGGGCGCATCCCCTGGGCATGCTGGTCACCCAGGGGTCCGAGGGTCTGGACGCCAATCACATTCCCTTTGAATTCGACCCCGACACCGGCCCCCTGGGCACGCTACGCGCACACGTGGCGCGGGCCAACCCGGTGTGGCAGCAGGTGGCCGATGGCAGCCCGGTGCTGGTCGTCTTCCGCGGCGAACAGGCCTATGTGTCGCCCAACTGGTACCCGAGCAAGCACGAGACGCACCGGCAGGTGCCGACCTGGAACTACGAGGTGGTGCACGCCCGCGGCACGCTCACCGTGCACGACGACGAGCGCTTCGTGCGGGGCGTGGTCGCCCGGCTGACCCGCCAGCATGAGGCGGGCGAGCCCGCGCCCTGGAAGATGGCCGACGCGCCGGCCGACTACCTCGCGCAGATGGCGGCGCAGATCGTCGGCCTCGAGGTCGCGATCACCTCGCTGGTGGGCAAATCGAAGATGAGCCAGAACAAGGAGCCGCGCGACCGCGAGGGTGTGGCTGAGGCCTTCGAGGCACGCGGGCGCAACGCGCTTGCCAGCCTGGTGCGTCGAGGGGACTGACCGGCTCTCAGATCTGGACTCGCGTGCCCAGTTCGACGGCCGCGTTGTCCGGGAGACGGAAGAACTCCACCACCCCGCTCGCATTGCGGCTCATGGCGGCGAACAGCACCTCGCGCCAGTGCGCCATGCCGGACCCGGGGGTCGGCACGACGCTCTCGCGGCTCAGGAAATAGCTGGTTTCAAAGGGGGGTACGACCAGGCCTTGCGTCGCAGCCTGGGCCAAGGCCTTGGGTACGTCCGGCGTGTCCATGAAACCGAAATGCAGCGTCACCCGCCAGAAGCCCTTGGACAGCGCACGCACCTCGATCCGCTCGTGGGCACGGACCCAGGGCCGCTCATGGAAACGTACCGTGAGAATGATGTTGCGGTCGTGCAGGACCTGGTTGTGCTTGAGGTTGTGGAGGAGCGCCTGCGGCACGGTCGACGGGTCGGCGACTGCATAGACCGCGGTGCGGGCGCTGCGTCCGATGTGCGCGGGGTCCAGGCCATCGATGAAATCCTCCAGCGCCAGGCCGTCACGGCGAATGCTTTCCACCAGCAGGTGGCGTCCGCGTGACCAGGTGCTCATGCCCACGAAGAGCAGCAGGCCCAGGGCCAGGGGGAACCAGCCGCCGTCCAGGAATTTCACCGCGCAGCCGGCGACGAGCAGGGCGTCGAGCACCAGGAAGAATCCCGTCGCGCCCAGCGAAAGCGGCGTGGGCAGGCGCCAGCCGTGTCGGATCACGAAATAGGTGAGAACCGTGGTGATCATCATCGTCAGGGTGACGGCGATGCCGTAGGCCGACGCCAGCGCCGAGGAGCTCTCGAAGTGCAGCACCGCGGCGATCACCGCGACCATCAGCAGCCAGTTCACCGCCGGCAGATAGATCTGCCCCACCTCCCTGGCCGAGGTGTAGATGATGGTCATTCGCGGCAGGAAACCCAGCTGGATGGCCTGCTTGGTCATCGAGTAGGCGCCCGAGATCACCGCCTGCGAGGCGATGATGGCCGCCAGCGTCGCCAGCACCAGGGCCGGGACCAGCCACGACGCGGGGAACAGGCGGTAGAAGGGGTTGTCAATCGCGCCCGGGTCGGCCATGAGCAGGGCGCCCTGCCCCATGTAGTTGAGGGCCAGGGCCGGCAGCACCAGCAAGGTCCAGGCAATCTGGATGGCGCGCTTGCCGAAGTGGCCCATGTCGGCGTAGAGCGCCTCGGCGCCGGTCAGGGCCAGCACGATCGCGCCCAGGGTGGCCAGCAGGTGCCAGCCCCGGCTGGTGACGAAGTCCCACGCATGGATCGGGTTGAGGGCGGCCAGGATCGCCGGCTGCCGGGCGATGTGCCAGGCGCCGACGGCGGCCAGAGTGACGAACCAGATGACGATGATCGGGCCGAAGAGCCGGCCCACCGTCCCCGTGCCAAGCCGCTGCACCAGGAACAGGCCGACGAGGATCAGGATGGACGCCGGCAGCACCAGCTTCTCCAGCCCGGGCGCCACCACCTGCAGGCCCTCGACCGCACCCAGCACGGAAATGGCCGGGGTGATCACGCTGTCGCCGTAGAACAGGGTGGCGCCGAAGACGCCAAGCAGGAGCAGGGCCTGGCGCAGACGGGGATGGGCCTTGACCGCCGCGGCGGCCAGGGCGGTCAGGGCCAGTCCGCCGCCCTCGCCGTGGTTGTCGGCGCGCAGGATCAGGATCACGTACTTGAGGGTGACCACCAGCATCAGCGCCCAGAAGATGGTGGAGACGGCGCCGATGATGTTCGCCGAGTCCAGGGTCACGCCAGTGTGTGGCGCGAAGACTTCCTTGACGGTGTAGAGCGGGCTGGTGCCGATGTCGCCGTAGACGACGCCGATGGCACCGAGGGTGAGGGCGGCCAGGCCCTGCCGGTGGACACCTGCTTCGGGCGGGCTGGACGCGGCCTCGGCGTGGCGGGGGAGGGAAGTGCCGGGAGAGGTGGTGGACACGGACGCATCCGGAAGTGGGACACGTGGCCAGTGTGCGCCGGCGGGTATCAAAAAATCGTAAATATCAGGGCAGGAGGCGATAGCCCACCGCGGTTTCAGTGAGCAGGTGTCGCGGCTGGGCGGGGTCCTCCTCGAGCTTCTGGCGCAAATGGCCCATGTAGATGCGCAGATAGTGGGTCTGGCCGGCATGCGACGGTCCCCACACCTCCCGCAGCAATTGGCGGTGGGTCAGCACCCGCCCCGCGTTGGCCACGAGGACCGACAGCAGCCGGTACTCGATGGGGGTGAGGTGCACATCCTGCCCGGCACGCCGGACACGCCGAGACGCGGGGTCCACCTCGATGTCCCCGAATCGCCAGGGCGCAAGCGCCTCGCCCGTGCCCATCGCACGCGGTCGGCGCAGGTTGGCCCGGACGCGGGCGAGCAGCTCGCCCACGCCGAAGGGCTTGACCAGGTAGTCGTCAGCGCCTGCATCCAGGGCCTGGACCTTGTCCTGCTCGTCCACCCGTGCGGACAGCACGATGATCGGGACAGCCGACCAGGTGCGCACCTCGCGGATCAGGCCGATGCCGTCGCCATCGGGCAGGCCCAGGTCCACGACCAGCAGGTCCGGCTTGCGCGTGGCCGCTTCCACCTGACCTCTTTGCAGCGTGGGCGCCTCATGGACCTGCCAGCCCTCGCCTTCGAGCGCGTGTCGTACGAAGCGGCGGATCTCCGCTTCGTCCTCGACGATCAGGGCGATGGGGGTGTGAGTGGACATGGGTTCGTCGCCGCGCAAGGACGCGATGATGCCCTCAGGTGGGCAAGGACGGCGCCGGCCGACGCGGAATTCGGAGGATGAACTGCGCGCCAGCGCCCTCGGCATTGCAGGCGCTCAGCGTGCCCCGGTGCGCTTGCACCACGGCCTTGCAGATGGCCAGGCCCAGGCCGACGCCCGGTGTGGTCGATTCGGGCTGGCCCCGGGTGAATTTTTCGAAGAGGCGGGAAGCGTTGCCCTCCAGGGCTTGAGGCAGACCCGCACCGTGGTCCAGGACCTCGATCTCCAACTGGTCCGGCAGGGCCCTGGCCGCGATCTCGATCGGCGGCGCGCCGTGCTTGGCCGCGTTCTCGAGCAGGTTGACCAGCGCGCGCTCCATCAAGGCCGCGTCGAATTCAACCAGCGGCATGCCAGCCGGAATCCGGGTCAGCACCGGCCACCCCTGGATCACCGGCTGCGCCGCGCGCAAGGCGGCACCCACCGCCTCCTCGACCGACCCCCACTCGAGCCTCAGCTGCACCTCGCCACTTTGCAGCCGCGCCATGTCAAGGAGCTTGGTCACCATCGCATGCAGGGCCCGGGCCTGGCGGGTCAGCGCCTGCGTCATCTGGCCCTGGTCCGGACTCAGTGCCGGCGCCGAGCGCTGAAGCTGCTCGGCCATGCCGATCAGGGCGGTGAGGGGAGTGCGCACGTCGTGGGAAATGGTGGCCAGCAGCGTGTGCCGAAGCCTCTCGGATTCGACCTGCACTTCAGCCTTGCGCGCGACCTCGACGTAATGGATTCGCTCGAGCGCGATGGCGACCTGCCTGGCCAGCGTCTCCAGGTGCTGGCGCTGCTCGGGCACCTGCATCAGGTCAGGCCGGTCTGGCCGCAAAGCCAGCACGCCCCGCACGCGCATGGGTGCCTGAAGCGGAAGGTAATGCCAGCACGGGGCTGCCGGGGCGTCGGCGGGATGCAGGGCGCGGCCCTCGTTGCAGGCGCGCTGGGCCTGCGCGCTCTCGAAGCCCATCGGGGCGGTCTCGAGTTGCGGCAGCAGGCCGTCGGCATCGGCGACCAGCACCCGGGCGACTCCGCCGAGCTGGCGCCGCACCGCCGCCTCGCCCTGCTGCGCCACCTGCCCGACTTGCAAAGACCCCGAGAGTTCCCGCGTCAGATCGAACAGGTCCTGGGCGCGTTGCTCGCGACTGGCGGCCACCCGGGCCTGCTGGCGCAGGCGGGCAGTCAGCTGTCCGATCAGAAGCCCGACGGCCAGCATCACGCAGAACGTGAGCAGGTATTGGCCGTCGACCACCGCCATGGTGAATCGGGGCGGCACGAAGAAGAAGTCGAAGGCCGCCACATTGAGGACGGCCGACACGGTGGCTGGCCCGCGGCCAAAGGCATGGGCCAGGCCCACCACCCCGGCCAGGTACAGCATGGCAATGTTGGTCAGGTCCAGGCGGCCGGCCAGCGGTGTCGCAGCCAGCGTGATCAGGACGCAGACCGCCACCGCCCAGCCGTGCCCGGCCCCGTGCAGGCGCATGCCTGCGGGGACTGGCCTCACAGCCAGCCCGCCTTGCGGAACCGCCACCACATCACCCCGCAGGCGCCGAAGATCGCCGCCAGCGCGAAGGGGTAGCCCCAGGGCTGCTCCAGCTCGGGCATGTACTTGAAGTTCATGCCCCACACGCCGACCATGAAGGTGGCCAGGCCGAAGACGCCGGCCCAGGCCGCCAGCTGCTTGGTGGTCTGCGACTCCTCGATGGTGCTCACCGCCAGGTTCACCTGGATGGCGGTGCTGATCGTTTCGCGCAGGTTCTCCAGAGCGCCCTGGATCCGGGTGAGGTGGTCCACCACGTCGCGGAAGTAGTCCTGGGTGTGGGCGAAGACCGGCGGCACCCGTCCGCCGGTGAGCTTGTCCATCGCCTCCAGCAGCGGCAGCACCGCATGCCGCACCACGGTCACCCGCTGCTTGAGCTCGTACAGGCGTTTGACGTTCTCGCGGGCCTGCATGCCCGGCTCGAAGATGCGGTCCTCGATCGCCTCGAGCTCGCTCTCGAGCGCGTCGACGAAGGGGAAGTAGCGGTCCACCACCGAGTCGACGATGGCATAGAGCACGAAGGCCGGCCCCAACTGCAGCAGCTCGGGCTCGCGCTCGCAGCGGGCCCTCACCCCCAGAAGCTGGTGACGGCTGCGGTTGCGGACCGAGAGCACGTAATTGGGGCCGACGAACACGTTCACCTCGCCAACCAGGGGCTCGTCGGTGGGCGAGAGTTCCACCGTATGCATGACGGTGAACAGGGTGTCGTCGGCGTACTCCTCGGTCTTGGGCCGCTGGTGGCCGTGCAGCGCGTCTTCCACCGCCAGTTCGTGCAGGCCGAACTGCTGCTGCATCTGCGCCATTTCCTCGGGCGTCGCGTCACGCAGCGCCACCCACACGAAGCAGTCGGGACGCGCCAGGTAGCGGGCGATGTCGGCCACCGGGACGTCGTTGAGGCGACGGCCCTTCTCGTAGGCAACGCAGTTGATCAACATGGCAAGGGCCCTGGTTGGCGGAGTCGACTGATCTTAGCGGCCAAGGGTTTAAGCTCGGGCATGGCTATTCCCCGACGCTTTGCCTCCCAGGCCGACATCGACGCCCAGTACAACCCCGCCATCGGCCTGGCCGACCCCGGCGAGCCGCTGCGGCACTACCAGGCCCGCGCCACCCAGGCCCGCGCCGCCCTGGCCCCGCTGGGCGCCCGGCTGGACCTTCCCTACGGCCCGACCCGGGCCGAGACCCTGGACATCTTCCCCGCCTCACCGGACTCGCCCCTGCGCACCGCGGCAGGCGCGCCGGTCTTCGTCTTCCTCCATGGCGGCTACTGGCGGGCGCTTTCCTCCAAGGACTTCAGCGGCGTGGCCCTGGGCCTGCAGGCCCGCGGCATCACCACGGTGGTGGTGGACTACGCGCTGTGCCCCAAGGTGACGCTCGACGAGATCGTGCGCCAGGCCCGCGCCGCGGTGGCCTGGGTGCTGCGGCACATCGGCGCGCACGGCGGCGACCCGGCCCGTGTCGCGGTGGGCGGCCATTCCGCCGGCGGGCACCTGGCCGCCATGTGTCTGCAGACCGACTGGGCCGGCGACTACGGCCTGCCCGCCGACCCGCTGCGCGCCGCGGTCCTCGTGAGCGGGCTCTATGACCTCGAGCCCCTGCGCTGGAGCTACCTGCAGCCGCTGCTCCAGTTCAATGCCGACACGGTGCAACGTCAGTCGCCTCTCCTGGGTTTGGCACACGCACCGGCCTGCACCGCGCCCACCTGGGTCACCTGGGGCGGCGCCGAGACGGCTGAATTCGAGCGCCAGGCGCGTGAGTACGCCGAGGCCGCGGGCAGCAGGGGCCAGCCCTGCGAGCTCTCGCCGCAGCCGGGCGCCAACCATTACAGCGCCATCCACGGCTTCGAGGACCCGGCCAGCCCCCTGTGCGACTGGCTCGCCCGGCGCCTCGCCGCGGCCTGAGCGATGGTGTAAGTTCGCCCCTCCACACGAGGAACTGCCATGCCGAGTCCCATCCTCGAGGCGCTGCCCCTGGGCTTTCCCTGGGTCACCTTCGATCCCTTCCTGTTCTGCGTCCACCACGACGACCCGTACCCGAAGGCCAACGGCCGCTTCGGCCCGGCCGCCTCGCTCTCGGGCCATGCCATCGGCCAGGATTTCCAGAATGCCGATGGTTGGCGGATGTACCACGGTGAGCAGGTGCCGGGCTTTCCGGGCCACCCCCACCGCGGCTTCGAGACGGTGACCGTGGTGCGCCGCGGCCTGGTGGACCACTCGGACTCGCTGGGCGCGGCCGCCCGCTACGGCGGCGGCGACACCCAGTGGCTCACCGCCGGCGCCGGCGTGGTGCATGCCGAGATGTTCCCGCTGCTGGACACCGAGCGCCCCAACCCGATGGAGCTGTTCCAGATCTGGCTGAACCTGCCCGCGAAGTCCAAGTTCGCCAAGCCGCACTTCACCATGTTCTGGGGCGAGGACATTCCGCGCCTGCGCTTCGGCCCCGATGGCGGCCCGCAGACCGAGTTGCTCTGCGTCGCGGGCGCGGTGCCCGGCCACCCTGAGGCGAAGCCCCTCGCGCCGCCCCCCGACTCCTGGGCCAGCCGGCCCGAGGCCGACGTCGCCATCTGGACCCTGCGCATGGACCCGGGCGCGGCCTGGACGCTGCCGCCCGCCGCCGGTGCGGCCAGCGGGACGCGACGCTGCCTGTACTTCTTCGCCGGCGGCCCGGTGCGCATCGCCGGCCAGCAGCCGTCCGGCCACATGGCCCTGGTGCTCGATGCGGGCGCCGCGGTCGAACTGGTGAACGACGGCGACACGCCGGCGGAATTCCTGCTGCTGCAAGGCCGCCCCATCGGCGAGCCGGTGGTGCAGTACGGCCCCTTCGTGATGAACACCGAGGCCGAGGTGCGCCAGGCCTTCGCCGACTACCGCAGCACCCAGTTCGGCGGCTGGCCCTGGCCCGCGATGGACCCGGTGCACGGCGCCGACCCCGGCCGCTTCGCCCGCCATGCCGACGGCCGCGAGGAGCGGCGCGGCCCGGCCGCATTGGCTGCCGCCGCCGACACCCACTCGCGCACCTGACCGACACACCTCAGGCCGGGGCGCTGCGGCAATCGCGGCAACCCCCGGCCGTCCGGGCGCGCCATCGGGGCGGCGCCGGGCCGGGCGGCCAGCAGGGCCTGTCCCTGGGGAGGTGCCGTGTTCCTACCGCATTCCATCCGCCGGGTTCGCGCCTCGGGCGCTCCAGTCCGTGCCGGCGCTCGCGCCGCCGCCTGCGCCCTCGCGCTGGCGGCCGCCGCGCCCCTGCCCGCCTGGGCCCTCCAGGCCGGTGACGACATCCTGAGCCTGGGCGTGGCCGCCATCGACCCCGACGCCAAGCTGGGCACCTTGACTTCCACCGGCACTTTGGCCACGGCCTTCAACGCGGCCACCGCCGGTTCCAGCGCCGACGTGAGCCGCGAGGTCACCGCTTCCTTGAGCTGGCTGCACCTGTTCACGGATCGCCTGGGCGTCGAGTTCACCCTGGGCGTGCCGCCCAAGCACGAGGTGGACCTGCGCACCCCGTCTCCCTTCGCCGCCGCGCCCAGCCACCCGCGGGCGGCCACGCTGCGCACCTGGACGCCGGCGGCGGTGGGCAAGTGGTTCTTCGGTGATGCCAGCCAGCGCATGCGGCCCTACCTGGGCCTGGGCGTGTCGCACGTGAGCTTCCACGAGGTGGACATCAACCGCAGCGATCCGACGGTGGTCCTGCTCGCCGGGCAGGACGCCAGCGTCCGCAGCAAGTGGACGCCCGTCTACAACGCGGGCCTGCTGTGGGAGTTCAACCCGCGCTGGAGCCTGAACGGTTCGGTGTCCTACCTGCCGATTCGCACCGAGGTCGACTTCACCGGCTCGGGCGGCACCCGCACCCGCGGCGACCTCAAGTTGAACACCACCGACTGGGTGCTCCGTCTCGGCTACCGCTTCTGATTGGAGGCCTCGGCGTCGATCGCCTTCTGCACCGCCTGGTAGAAGGCGTCGCGCGCGGCCATGGCCTCCGGGTCGCTGGCGGCCTTGGCCCAGTTGGCGTTGGAGGCGATCACCAGCTGGCGCTTGGGGTCGATGAACAGGCCCTGGCCGAAGATGCCGCGCGCCGCGTAGCTGCCGTCGGGGTAGATCCACCACATGTACCCGTAGCCCTGGCCGGCGCGGTTGGTGGGCACCTGCTGGCGGGTGGCCTCCTGCAGCCAGCCCTCGGGCGTGAGGGGCTGGCCCTTGACCTGGGCACCCTCGAGCATGAACTGCCCGATGCGGGCGTAGTCGCGGGTGGAGGCCTGGATGCAGCAGCCGCCGATCTCCTGCCCGGTCTTGTTCAGGATCCAGGTGGCCTGCTGCTCCATGCCCGCGGGCACCCAGATCTTTTCCGAGAGGTAGGTCGCCAGCGGCTTGCCGGTGGCGGTGGCCACCAGCAGGCCCACCAGGTTGGTCTCGCCGGTGCTGTAGTGGAAGCGGCTGCCCGCCGGCGTCTCGCGCGGGAGCTGGCGCATGTAGCTCACCAGGGCGTCGACGCCGGGCTCGGGCTGGTGGTTGTTGAAGCGGGCGACGTCGGACTTCGGGTCGCCGTAGTCCTCGTTCCAGCGCACGCCCGAGGTCATGGTGACCAGCTGTCGCACGCTCACCGCGTCATAGGCGGAGCCCTTCATCTGCGGCAGGTAGTCGCTCACCTTGTCGTCCATGCTGCGGATGAAGCCGTCCTTCACCGCCGCGCCCACCAGCAGCGAGGTCACGGACTTGGCGACCGAGAAGCTGGTCCAGCGGCCCTGCGCGTCGAAGCCCAGGCCATAGCGCTCCAGGCGCACCTGGCCGTTTTGCAGGATCACCAGGCCGGCGCTGCGCTGGCTGGCGAGGTAGGCGTCGAGGTCCAGGGGCAGGGTGAGCGGCTGGCCGGCGGGCAGGGGGCGCACGGCGCCGCCGGCGGGCACGACACGCGCCTTGGCCAGCAGCGGAATGCGGTCCAGCGCGCGGAAGGCCGCGTCGCGCTGGGGCACGCTCCAGAACAGCAGGTCGCGGTTGGTGGGCACGGTGGCCAGCAGGCCACGCGTCTCCTTGTCGAGGCTGAACCAGCCGGCGGTGCCGGCGACCAGGACGGCGGCCAAGAGGCCCAGGCCGATGCGTTTGATGTTCATGTGTCTCCTTCGTTGTTGTGCGTGTCGCGTGAGGGCACAGGTGGATGACAGGGCGGTGAAGCGGGACTCCCTAGCATCCCGTCCGCCCCTCGCCATGGTCTGCGCCATGGTTCCCCACCTCGCTGCCTATTTTCTCATCATGCTCTCGACCTACCCCCTCTTCCAGAAGACCGCCCCTTACCGCTGCTCCGGCCTCGGCCGTTTGGGTGAGCCGCTGGAGCGCCACCTCGCTCCCGGGGAGGTGCCGGCCGGCGCCATGGACCGCGAGGTGCGCGCCCATTCCGCCCTGGGCCCGCTGTTCATCAAGTTCCGGCCTGCGCGCTGGATCCAGGACCCCGCCAGCCGGCGACAGCACCGGGAACTCGCCTGGGACGCCGCCTACGCCGCGCTGAAATGTGACGTGCGGTCGAACTTCTGCCCCGACTGGGACGAGGGGACGGCCATCGCCTGGCGCGCGGCTCGCATGCCCCGCCGAGGCGAGCCGGTCCGGCTGACCGACGTGCGCCGGCTCCTGCGCCTGCACCACTACCTCTTCGCCTTCATGGGCGGCAAGCTCTGTGACGGCACCGAGGCAGACAGCCGTCTCGTCCGCAAGAGGCTCTCCCTGGTCCTGGGCCTGTACGAGCGCTTCGCTGACCGGATCGAGCCGCCTTTCCATCAGGACCCGCAGGAGAGCGTCTCCCAACTCGCCGCCACCGCCTGGTACCTGCTGTCCGAGGACCGCTCGCTCACCGTCGCTGCGGCCATCGACCAGGCGGTGCAGTCGCAGATGGCGCCTTCGGCCCCGACGACGCCCCGGGCGACGGACTCGCCCCGCGCGGATCGCGCCGACCGCAAGCAGGACTGAAAGGACCCGCCATGCAAGGCACCTACCCCCTCTTCGTTTCGAACAACGCGCGCCTCACCTCCGAGCTGGGGCGCATGTGCCGGCCGATCGAGGGCCAGCTTCTCGACGCCGACACCGCCGGCGCGGCCATGGACCGGGAGGTGCGCGCGCATTCCGACCGTGGCCCGTTGTTCGTCAAGTTCCGGCAGGCCCGGTGGCTCGCGGACCCGGCGAGCCGCCTGCGGCACCGGGAGGCCGCCTGGGACGCCGCCCGCGCTGCGCTCAGGACCGACATCGGCAGGACCTTCTGCGCCGAGGCGCCCCGGATGGTCGAGGCCGCCTGGGCCGCCAGCGGCATGCCGCCGCGGGGCCGGCCGATCACCCTGCGCCAGGTGGTCCGGCTGGCCCGCCTCTTCGACTACCTCTATGCCTTCCGCCAACCCCGGATCTGCGACGGCACCCCCGGCCGGTTCGAGGAGGCGGGCGAGAAACTGCGGATCGCGCTGTCGTATTACTCGCAGTATGCGGACGCCCAGACCCACGCCAGCGATGTCGTTGCGATGACGCTGGACCAGGTGCTGCCCCCCAACCTCACGAGGCACTGGACCGTGCTTCGGGATCTTCACCGCAGCTTCGAGGAGGTCGACCCCGGGTGGAGCCGGCGTCCGTCGCCGCTGGCATCGCCGGCGCCCGTGGCGTCCGAGGACCCCACGGAGCAGGAATTCAGGACGCCACCCCAGGTGGCCTTGCTTCTGAAGTAAAAAGCGGCGCCGGTCCCGTCCGGCCGGCCGCGTTAGCATGCGGCCATGCTGTCCCATCCCCGGCCCGACCAGGCCCGCCTGCGCGCGCGGCGGGCCCACATCGACACCTACCAGGCGCCCGTGGTCTACCTGCGCAAGGACTGCGAGGTCTGCCGCGCCGAAGGCTTCGAGGCCCAGTCCCCCATCGAGCTCTCGCACGGCGGCCGCCACATCGTGGCCACCGTGCACCAGGTCGACGCCGGCTGGCTGGCGCCCGGCGAGGCGGGACTGTCCGAGGCGGCCTGGGCGCAGCTGGGCGCGGCCGAGGGCGCGCTGCTCGAGGTGCGCCATGCGCCGGTGCTCGAGTCCATGCGGCACATCCGCGGCAAGATCTTCGACGTGCCGCTGGACGACGCCAAGCTGCGCCTGATCATGCAGGACGTGGTCGACCACCGCCTGTCCGACCTGCAGCTCGCGGCCTTCCTCACCACCTGCGCGGGCGACCGCATGAGCCTGGCCGAGACCATCGCGCTCACCCGGGCCATGGTCGACGTGGGCCAGCGCCTGCAGTGGACCCATTCGCCGGTGGTGGACAAGCACTGCGTGGGCGGATTGCCGGGCAACCGGACCACCCTGGTCGTGGTGCCCATCGTCGCCGCCTGCGGGCTCACCATTCCCAAGACCTCCTCGCGCGCCATCACCTCGCCGGCCGGCTCGGCCGACACCATGGAGACGCTGGCGCCGGTCAACCTCGGCCTCGAGGCCATGCGCCAGGTGGTCGAGCGCGAGGGCGGCTGCATCGTCTGGGGCGGCTCGGCCCAGCTGAGTCCCGCCGACGACATCCTGATCCGCGTCGAGCGCCCGCTGGACATCGACGGCACCGCGCAGCTCGTGGCGTCGGTGCTGTCCAAGAAGGCGGCCGTCGGCTCGCAGCAGGTGCTGATCGACATCCCGGTGGGACCGACCGCCAAGGTGC
>JACCDQ012165467.1_pt1 | contig 16066 bp, 7 predicted proteins | sample 7446031 | NCBI WGS metagenome assembly JACCDQ01 (sample SAMN15323442, study PRJNA562643) | freshwater metagenome | isolation source: river surface water | place: USA:Blue River Watershed | collected 2017-08-17
CATATAGGGAAAATTGAATATTAAAAAAGCCTCTCAATTATTTGACAGGCTTAAAATAGTGGGCAATATAAATTAATATGTAATCAAATCATTGATTATCTAAGCTTATCAGTTCAATATAAAATAACCTAAAAATTAGTAGGGGATTTATGTTTTAATTTAAATTTCAGATTTCATTCTGGCCTTCTTTTGTATAACTACTAACAGAGACTCCAATAAATTTTTTGAAATTTTTAGAAAAAGTGAAACGGGAATTAAACAGGCACTTTTCTCCCAAAGATTCTACGGTATAATTATTTAAATAACCTTCATTTATTAATTGTAAGGCATAACTAACCTTTACCAAATTGCTAAATTCATTAATTGAATAATAGCAATAATATTTGAATATTATGTCCAAATGACTTTTAGGTAGTTTCAATTCCTTTGCTATAGTTTTTGAGTTTAGGGAGGTAATAGAAATAAATGAAGTGTTGTTTTGTAATTTTTGAATATTTAGTACTATAGTCTCAACTGTTTCAATGATAGATTGAAATAATAGCTCATCCTTGCTTTCTATTTCTTTCAAAGGTTTATCACTCCAAATTAAAATATCTTGCTGATTTTCTTTTTGAATACTTTTTATTAAATAATGTTCGCCAAATATAATAGCGGGGTTTCTAAAAATATAAATTAATGCAACTAACCATAGAAGGGAAGAAAAACTATAAAATGTATTCAGATTTATTTTTGGGTTTTTGTCACTCAATAAAAAATAATTAGAGTAAACAACTAAAAAGAAAGTTATAGTGACCATTAATATTGCCCAGCCCCTAATGGTTTTATAATTCCTTTTTTCTAACATGTTTAATTTTTTTAATTTAAACAATTCATATAGTAATGCCAGAATTGAAATAAAATAGGTAGAAGAAAAAATTAAATACCAATAGTAGCTGATGGTATAATCTGTGACAATAAAATCAAAGGCGACAAACAATGAAGGTAATATAAAATGCAATACTTCTTTCTTGAGATTGTTTTTTTTACGAATTAGTCTTTTGAAAAATAAATAATAAAAAGGGATAATGAAGAAGGCAAGTGTCATTTTTATTTTTAGAGGACTGAAAGTCGTATTTATAAAACCCAAGACTTCAATTGAATTCACAAAACGCTGTAATCCAGCTACAAATAAGATAATGATTAAATATCCATTTGACTTTTGAGTTGGCTTTGAACTGCATAACATGAGTGCCACTAAAAAGAGGCATAAAAAGCCAACAAGTAAAGATACAAGGTTTAGAAACATGTGTCAAATAATCAAAATGTGTTACAAATATAAGTATTTACAATTTAGATAAATTTTTATTACAACTGTATGATTGATATTTGTTTAAAATAATGTAACCCATCTGTAAATCATGAAAAAAATCTATCTTTTTGTATGTGTCGTAGTAGGAATTTTTACGATAACAAACGCAACCGCACAAACCAATGTAACTTCATCTGGGATTTCAATACAAGGTATTGCGCGCGATATTAATAATGAGGCTCTAACGAATATAGATCAATTAGATTTGAAATTTGAGGTGTATTATCTTGTGGGAACATCCACAACGCCAACAATCATTTCTACGACACTGGCTACTGTAAAAACCGATAATTTTGGTGTGTTTTCTTATGTTGTGAGTCTTAATCAAGACCAATCGAATCTAATTAGTACACAATCTGCTTATTTAAGAGTAAGTTCATTAGGGGTGGTCTTTTCTGATGAAAAATTACAAACTGTTCCCTATGCTATATATGCGCAAAATGGCGTGCCAACAGGTTCAATCATGCCATACATTGGCACAACAGCTCCAAACGGATGGTTATTATGCGATGGGTCGGCTATACCGAGTGGTATTTATTATGATAAACTAAAAACACTGGTTGGTAACAATACGCCTGATTTGCGCGCTATGTTCTTACGTGGTGCAGGTTCAGGGAACGGAGAAGTAGGGCCTGATTTAAAAGTGGTGCAACAAGATGCTTTAGGGACGCATAATCATGGTGTAAATATTAACACAAATTATGCAGGCTCCCATGATCATAGTGCTGGTGCGGGTGGGTATTTTGAAGTTTTGAAACAAGATAATAATTCAACAGCTAATAGTACTGATTATTCAAATGGTGAGCCCAACCTATATTCATCACGACCAATAAAAGCTGATGGAAATCACTACCATAATGTAAGTGGTAATACCTATACTACAGGAGGATCAGAAACTCGCCCAATTAATTATGGTGTTAATTATATTATTAAAATATAGTTTTTCATTTTCTTGCTTTTTAGCCGTTTTTTATTCTCATAAATCCCCACAAAATGAAAAAAAATATAGCATTATTTTTTCTGTTTTTTTGTTGTAGTTCTATTCTTTTGGCTCAAGAAAAGTCAGGTGTAAGATCAGTAATTAGTGCTGCAGCTTCCAAAAAAGACAATTTAAATTTACAACTAACTAAGCCTGTAAATGGAGTAAATAGCACCTTTACAATTTCTAATGTGAGTATGCAAGTGGGATTACCCTATATGGGACTTACAAAAGGGTCTAGTACTTCTGCACCATCTACTCAAAATTACATCAAAGATTTGGGTTTCCCTTGGGGCATTCGCTATCGATATACTACCTTTTCTGAAGATGCTTTCACCGTTTCCAAAGGCTATTTTAGTGACAGGATAGAGATTAACTGGGATATTAAAAAAAATCAAGAAAGAATCATCAGCATTACGGTATATCGAACGGAGGATGTTACTAGTGCTAATCCCAACTGGGGAAGACCTTTAAAAACATTGGCAGGAGATGTGGGGACATTTTCAGATACTAATGTAGAAGGAGGTAAATTATATAGGTACAAGCTTTTTGCTAAAGGGATTGAGGTCGATGGCTTAGAGATACTCTATTCTAATTTTATTACGGGCATTGGCTACAGAAATCCAACAGGCGTTATCACGGGAAACATTTCTTATACTGGAGGTAATCCCGTTAAAGACGTATTGATTACGGCTAATCCAACAGGGAGTACCTTGCGTTTTGGAAGTTCATTAAAAGTGCCAACAAATAGTTATATCTCAATTCCAAACTTGCATAAGGGTTTACAAGATGCTGTCACATTACAAGCTTGGGTTAAGCCCGAAAGTCCTTTTGCCTCAGATGAAATGGTAGTATTCAATTTGATGAGTAGCGGCGTTGGAGGAACATTTCCAATTAATGTTAACTTTAGTAATAATTCACTTTCTCTAAATATTATTCACAACAATCTTAGTTTAAATAATTATATTCCAAGTGGTGAAATTGACAATAAAGGCGACGATATTTTAGTACCCATTAGTACTATTAATACTGCTTTTACTCATTTTAGCTTCGTGTTAAGGAATAATCAAATCCCCGAAGTTTATATTAATGGACGTTTGATTAATGCAGAATATGTTGTTAAGATGAACGCCATATTAGACCAAAATCCAGTCACAGCAAACGCCACTGTAACCTATACTAATAATAACACACCAGTACAGTTAAATTACGAAACAGATAAGCCTACATGGAATGGTTTTAGGGTAGGTGGTAAAAAATCAGCCTACTTTGACGAAATACGAGTTTGGGAAAGTGCTTTAAGCTCTGCTCAAATTCAACGGGATTTCCGTAGGTATTTACAAGGAAACGAATCCAATTTAAATACCTACATAAGAGCCAATGAAAAATCAGGAGATTATGCCTATGATTTGGCACATACCGGCTTTAACTTTCATGGCAATGATGCAAAATTAAGCCATTCGCCTATTCCTCCCACTTGGGCTAATAATGAAGATGATATCAATAACATTCCAACTAATAGTCAATTGGGAGTTTTGGGAGTAACCGATGAATTTGGTAATTATGTAATTTCTTCTATACCCTATAGTGGCAATGGAGATTCGTTTACTATTGTTCCCTCTTTAGGGAAACACGAATTTAACCCAAAACAAGAATTAGCCTTTTTGGGCGCAGGCTCTGCAGTAGTCAATAATGTGGATTTTATAGATCAATCTTCGTTTGTTTTTAAAGGACATGTAGTATATGATAGCCGAGGCGTTTTTCCCTATACCTCTGATCCCGAAATAACGGGAGATATCAAAGAAGACGAAGCTTATAATGCCTATGTCAAAGGCAATGTAAAATACCAAAAAGGGGAATATTGGGCCGAAAAAAATAATACAGGTACCATCCTGAGGTTGCGAAGATATGCTACTATTCCTGTTCCAGATGCCTACGTAAGTATTGACAATGTGCAGGCGATAGATGCTAATAATGTTCCAGTACAGACCGATAGTAATGGACGTTTTACAATTGAAGTACCCATCGGGAAACATGCCATTAGTGTAAGTAAAAGTGGCCACACATTTGACTTAGAGGGGAGATACCCCGCTAGAACTAATGATAAAATAAACGGAGTTAATGTTTTGACCAATACCTATCTTGATTTTTTTGAAGACCGAGATGAACCAATTACTTTTATTGACACGACAAAAGTAATTGTAATTGGTCGCGTAGTAGGAGGAATCAAAGAATCCGAAAAAACTCTTGGATTTGGATTTGACGGAAAAAAAACCTACACCTATAAAGATGCTGCTGGCATTGATCAATCCATTGTGTACACCTCTGTTAACAATATTGGAAAAGCTAGACTTACATTAGGATACATGCCTGTAGGTGCTACAAGTGTTACCCCTGAATATAGAACTAGTTTTGAGACTAATCCCCAAACAGGAGAATATAGAGTAAAATTATTACCCTTAAATTACCTGTTGGCTCAAAATGATTTGGTGTTTACAAGTGGTCATAATCCAGACAATAATCCACTTCTCAGCGCAGGACAATCCATCAATTATACGGCTATTAAAGCGTTGCAATATCCCACTTTTGTTCAGGGGAATACTACCATTACGGGACAACCGTTTCAAGAAATTTTGAAATTTACCCATATTGCTACACCTATTCACACCGTTTTAAGCCAAACATCAGATAGCCAAATAGTGGCTAATGGGGTGACTTATACAATAGCATCAAACCAAGAAACGCCAATATACAGTCAATTTAGAGAGTACAGTATTCAAATTCAAGGCCAGGAACGGTATTCTAATTATGATAATGGGTCAACACCTGTTGTAACTACAGTTCCTGTACAAGGTGGGACTATTATTGCTACCAATAATTTAGCCTTGGAGAACAGTGAAAAGACCGTAGTTTCGACAACAGACCCAAGCATACTAATCTATTCTTTTAAAGGAGGAATTCCCAATACGGATACCGCTAGCGGTTATAAAAGAACGATTGATTTGAAATACAGGTCTAATGGGATGGACACTCCCTTAGTGAATTATAAAACCGAAGGAATCATCTTGGGAGGCGTAGCCGATGGTACTCAAACCTTTGTAACTGCAGGCCCAGAATTGCCTGATTTTGTTCTGCGCGATCCTCCAGGATCCAACAGTTCGGCCACCATAGAAAAAGGGTCTTCGTTTAGTTTTACCAAAGAAAATTCATCCAGTAAAAATAATGGGAGTGAAATGAATGGGACCGTTTCTCTCGGATTTAAACTGAGTTTGGGAGGGGGACTTGCGGGGCCTGTAATGGAAACACAAGTCACTAATGATGTTTCTTCTGGTGTTAGCATGGCGCAATCTTCGAGTAATGGAAAAAGTGTAACCAATACCTACACTTTCAATCAAACCATTTCAACCAGTGATGATCCCAATTGGATTGGTAGTGATGCCGACTTGTATGTGGGTACCTCGGCGAACCAATTTTATGGGACTTATAATGATTTAGTTGCATCAACAACACAGGCTTCTGGAACTACTCCAATTAGAGTGGTTAGACCTAGTAATTCTAATGTTACACAGCTTTATCCTAAAATTAATAAGGCGATGTACTTTAATGAGGCCCCAGAAAAAACATTGTTTGTCTATTCGCAACACAATATATTGAATGAAATTATACCAAAATATTTAGAATTTATAAGACAAATTGATGCAGGTACATTAATTGAAAACACGAATGGAGTTCTTACTAAAAACGCCTACCAATCGTCAATAAACCTGTGGAGAAAAATAATTTTAAACAATGAATTGGCAAAATACCAAGCGCTAAACGACAAAGAAAGACTTAAATCTTCTTTGAATTCGATAATTAATAGTTTGATAGACCCAGCTACCAATACTTTATCGGCCTCAGCCAAGCAATTAAAAGATTTATTAAATGCTACGTTTTATGAAAATATTTCACTTGATGCAGGTGTTGGAGGTTTTACAAAAAGTTACCAAGTAGAGCGATTAACATCGAGCTCTCTATCTTATTCTTTACAAATAGACTCTTCCATTGCTTTGGCTTTTGGTGCGGCGTTCAATGAAACTGGTTTTGAGATGGATACTAAAACCAATAGTGGCACAGGATCTGGAAATTCAAGTGAGGATATTAATACTGAAACCACTAACATCAGCTATACCCTGAAAGATAGTGACTCAGGCAATTTGCTCAGCGTCGATGTGATTAATGCATTTGATGGCAACGGCCCTATTTTTATTACCAAAGGAGGAGAAACATCCTGCCCATATGAAGGTCAAGAGCTTACTTATTTTTATAACCCAACACACCCCAATGCAACCGCTACAACGGCAAGCATAGTAGATCTTCCAGAAGCTCAACGTAAACCTTTGTCTGTAGCCACTATTCCTTTAGAGTTGCCTGAAATAACTGTAGAAGCGGCTAATGTGTCAGGGATATTTGAAGGACGAAATGCTGAATTTGTTCTTCGATTGAGAAATTCAAGTACAATCCATAAAGCAGCGACATTCCAACTTAGTGTAGATCAAAGTACTAATCCGGATAATGCCTCAATTAACATTGAACCTAATGGAACGCTCATCAATATTCCAGCAGGGCAAACCGTGAAGTACACGATGACCCTCAAAAAAGTAAAACAAGACCAGTTTAATTACAATAACATCCGGGTAATACTTAAATCTCTTTGCGATGATAATGCAACAGATGAGGTGTTGGTTTCGGCTAGTTTTTTACCGGCTTGTTCACCAGTAACCATTATGAGTCCACCAAATAATTGGCTATTAAATAAAAATACCGCTTTTGATGGAGACATAACTAAACCTGTGAATATCATATTAGGCGATTATAATACCAGTTTTGCTAGTTTCAAAAAAATCAATTTAGAATACCGATTAAAAGGGACGCCTACCTGGATTGGACTAAGAACCTATTACAAAAATCAATCTGATTACACTACAGCGCGCAACGGAGGTGATACTAATGTTGAACTTATCGTAGGAAATCAGTTAAGTTACTCATGGGATATTGCCCGTTTGCAATTAGGGAATGGAAGTTACGAACTTCGCGCACGAACTAGCTGTTTTAATGAAACCGCATATGAATCGGAAATTATAACTGGAATTGTCGATTTGACTGCGCCGGTATTATTTGGCACACCCACCCCAAAAAATGGTATTTTAAACCTTGGCGATGATATTAGCTTGCGTTTTAGCGAACCCGTAAAAACTAATGGTACTGTAACTAAATTTGAGTTTAAAGTTCAAAAAAACCAATTGCCTGTACAACACGAAGTTTCGTTAGCCTTTAATGGCGCATCAAATACGGCTACTATTCAAAAACCACATCTAACTACGGGAGATTTTAGTGTTGAATTTTGGTTGAAAAATACCAATTCAACAGGAACTTCTACTTTGTTAAATCAAAATGGAGGGATTAAAGTAGAATTTATAGAAGGTGTCTTGAGATATACCATTGGAGGACAATCTATTAGTGCAACTATAACTAAAGACAACGATTTTAATTACTATGCACTTTCGTATGATGCAACGGCTAAAAAATTAACTATAATCGAAAATAGTGTAGAATTAATAAGTATTCCGCTAGTCAACTCGATAAATTTTACTAATGAAAATCCAATCGTAATTGGAGGAAACACATTCAAAGGGAATCTTCACGATTTACGATTTTGGAGAAAATATATTACTAGAGAAACAGCTGTAATAAATATGAATACAGTATTTAACGGAAATGAATTGGGACTTTTAGGGTATTGGCCAATGAATGAAGGTAATGGAATAGTTGCCAACGATTTAGCGCGATTCAAACATTTAGTTTTAAATGGCACAAATTGGGATATTTTCCCAAAAGGGACTGCGTATACTTTTGATGGAACAAATTATTTAAAATTGGACAATACTGCTAAAGTCAATATTTCCAAAGATATGGATGCTACGGTAACTTTTTGGATGAAAACGAATCAAACAAGTGCTGCTACACTTTTATCAAATGGTAATGGAGACGATACTGATGTATTAGAGAGTAATGGTTTTCGAAATAAATGGGCATTTAATTTAACAACAGCTGGGGCAATTGAAATGCAAGCCGAAAATAAAAAATATCCATTTGGAACCACAAAAGTTAATGACGACAGTTGGCATCATATTGCAGTAAGTGTGACTCGTAACGGAACGATACGAATGTATGTTGACGGGAAAGAACTAGGTTCATATACTAGTGCTGATTTAGGTGGTTTTGTTGCTAGTAATTTGTTTATTGGAGCAAGAGGGACTACCAATACAGTAAATAACCATTATATAGGATTAATTGATGAACTTTGTATTTGGAACTTGGCTAGAACGGCGGACCAAATAAAAGCAGATCAATATTTTGAAGTTAATTCTGAAACGACCGCCTTACTTTTGTATACTACCTTCAATAAGCCCGAAACACCAAATAGCTTTGGGCCAAAATATTACACACCATTAAATGCATTCGAAAAAGAAAGTAAATATGCATTATTAAATGGATCATCATTAGCTTTTTCGGATACTACCCCTGGAATTAAATCATTTCGTCCTACAGAATCTATCAATGTAAATGCAATAATTAATGGAGATCAAATAGTGTTGGTTCCTGATATCACTGATTGGGCTAGTGTTGAAGGAAAAGTTGCTGAAATTACAGTATCCAACCTGAACGACCTCTCAGACAATAGACAAGCGTCGGCAGTCACCTGGAATGCATATATCAAAAAAAATCCGACTAAGTGGTTCGTTGAAGGACAGGATGCTATTGTTGAATTAATGAAAAGAACCAATGAAAACTTGAGTTTTGACATCACATTAGTTAATCAAGGAGGTCAATCACAACCGTATGCAATTGATGCCCCGAGTTGGCTATCGTTATCAGTTCCTTCAGGTACAATTGCTCCAAATACAACCGTAATAATTAAAGCAACAGTAGACAACGATTTGGCAATAGGTAATTATAATACCGTTTTATCGTTAGCCACTAATTATGGCTATAACGAAAAAATTCAATTGGATTTGCGGGTTTTAGAAAAGGAACCAGTATTAGTTTTAGATCCAACCAAGTTCACCCAATCAATGAATGTCATTGGTAAAGTAAAATTAAATGCTGCTTTTACAGATGATATTTATGATAAAGTAGTTGCATTAGTAAACGGAGAGGTTCGAGGGATGACTAACGTCATTTTTGATACTGCTTTAAACGAATTCTTTGTCTACTTAACAGTTTATAGTAATAACCTAAGTGGGGAAGACATTCTCTTTTATATCTGGGATGCTTCAGACGGGAAGTTAAAAGAGGCTTCATTGGATGGAAATTTATTAGTACCATTTGTTGCCGATACTCTTTTAGGAACGTATAGAATTCCAGCTATTTTTACAAATACCGCAGTAACAGGTCAACAAATAAAATTGAATCAAGGTTGGACATGGACCTCCTTTAACGTTACTGATGCTCGATTTGCCAATTTGAATTTACTAACTAAAGGACTATTACTTAGCACTTCTGATTTAGTGGAGTCAAATTCGCCAGCATTATTTGATGCATATCAATATAATATACTTAATCCAAGTCAAAGTGCCTGGTCAGGAACTATTTCTGGTAATGGAGGAGTTTCCGCATCAAAAATGTACAAAATTAAATTGGCTACTGCCCAAAATTTAAATATAAAAGGGGTTCCAGTTGATTTGAATACTTGGTCATTTAATTTGGCTCAAAATTGGAACTGGCTGCCTTATGTCGTTTCTAAAAACGTATTGGTTAGCGATGCCTTAGCGAATTTAAAAGCAACAGACGGCGATATCATTAAATCACAATCCCAATTTGCAATTTATACGAATTCTATAGGCTGGAAAGGATCGTTGACTTATTTAAAAGCGGGTGAAGGTTATATGTTGCGAATTAATACGCCTCAACTATTTAACTATCCAGAGTATTTGAACAGAGCAACGGGAAAAAAAGCAACTGTTAAAGGGGGTACTCAAACCGTTTCGGTTAACTTGGTTACTGAAGAGGAACAGAGTAATATTTCAACTGATTACACGCAATTTCCTAACACAATGAATGCTGTAGTACGACTACCAGAAGGTTATCAAACACTTGCTTTTTATAATCAATTAGGTCAATTGAGAGGAAATAGTAAAACAATAAATGTTCAAGGTGTTGATTTGGCTTTCATAACTATTTACGGTAACAAATCAGAAAAATTAACTGCATTTATTGGGACGGGTGAGCCTCTTTTGGGAACATCAAAAACTATTAATTTTTTATCGGATAGTGTTTTAGGAAGCATCGCTAAGCCCATCGTGATTGATAGTTTCGAAGAAAAAATAAATATATATCCAAATCCTTTTCAAAATGAATTAAGTATTGCAATAGAAACTAAGAATAGAAATCAAGTTACTATAGTGATAAATAATTTACTTGGTCAGGAATTATATAGTAAAGTCTTTGAAATTAATCCAGGTGCTTCTATCTTGAAATTAAATCCTAATTTACCTTCAGGAGTTTATATCATACACATTGTTACAGATAGTCAAACTGAAACACAGAAAATAATTAAAATTTAAGGTATAACTAATTTAAGTACAGCTCCTAAAAAAGCAATATATTTTATATGAAAAAAAGAGCCTTTTGTTTTCTAATTGCCTTAATTCCTTTTTGCACTCTTTTCGCGCAAATGCCAAATTGGAGTGTTAATGAAAACGAATATCAGTACACAATGACTTTTGTTGCCAAACTCAATATCGATGGCAAGCAATTAAAAGGATCAACTGATAAAGTTGGCGCATTTGTAGGAACCACATGTAGAGGAACTAGTGGTGTGACGTATATTGCAAGCCAAAATTCATATTTTGCCTATTTAACTTTGTTTTCAAATACCCAGAATGAAGAAATTTATTTCAAAATATACGATAGTGCAACAGACAAAATCACGGTTGTAACAAAAAAAGTAGTTTTTGAAGCTAATGAACACAAGGGAAATTTATTTCAGTCATATAGTATTGCAGAGCCGGCATTAAATAGTAAAGCGGAGATACTCACCTTTGGGTTTAATGAAATCACCCCTATTACTACATTAATTAATACAAATTCAATAGTAATTAGTGTATATGAAAATAACGTGATTACTAATTTGAATCCGATTTTTAGTTTGAGTAAAGGCGCACAGCTTTTTAAAAACAGAGTAATTCAAAATTCAGGAGCAACACCAACTGATTTTTCTACAAAGTTAACCTACGAAGTGCTTTCTGAGGATGAATCAACCTTAACAACGTATACCGTTGAGGTGGACAAAACTGTGAGACAAACATTGTTTTATAAAAAAGATGCAGTTTGTAATACTGAAGGGATTATAAAAGTAGTTTCAAGTCAAGAAGGAGAAAAGGTTACCATTAGTGCCAATGGTACTACTATTGGAACTAAACAAGTTACTAATGGGGAGGTAATTTTTCCTAATTTAGGAGTTAATTCATACATAGTAACAATTGGGAATGAGTGGAAACTAGTAAATATTAATTTTAAAAATTAAATAGTTATGAAAATATGGGATACAATTTTAAAATTCAGTAGTATACTATTACTTCTTTTTTTAATGGTAGGGTGTAAAGCAGATGAACTCCCTTGTAAATCAGTCGCGCAAGGAGAATACGAACTTGTAAAATAAAAAATGACCTTAAAATGAATTTAAGATGATTGTTTCAATTGGAAAGCGTTTATGATTTTGAAAACAAAATTAGAGGCTCAATTTCATTGTTATCTGCTTTTCGAACTGCTTGTATGTAGTTGCTTCTTGTTTTTGTCTTTTTTATTAAATCAGTACTACCTCAAGAAAAGAATTTACTACTGTATATTTTTCCCATAATTAAATCGGCTATTAGCGTTAATGTCTCCCATTTCAGTTTGTAAAACAATGGATGCCATTTTGAGAACGAGCGCCAATTCCGCGGATACTTATTCTATTGGCGCTCAAAGCTCCTTATTGCATATTGACCCCTGGGATTTTATTTAATACCAAAGTTAGGATTGTCCCATCACTTTTATCAAGGTACTTTTGTGTTCAAGAATTTGTTTTTAGATGATTTGTTATTTCAATTATAATTAAATTTTTATTTTCTTCTTGAAATAGTTTTTATCAAATAGGGCTTTAACAGATTAATTTTTTTTCAAAACCTCGTATTAAGCATTTTTAAATTAATAAGTGTAAAAATTAAATTTGCAATTTTAATTAAATTATTATTGCATACAACCTTTTAGTTATAATTAGAATTAATTTTAAAAATAATATTGGAAATCACCACCTTTTATATTTAGTAATGAGAAATCTCATTTATTGAGTCTTTTAATGGAGTATTGTACTTGTTTACTTGGCATGTGTCCTTTTTGTGAAATTAAAAACCAACTTTTTGATTAAATGAAGCAGTAAATTTTTTTATTAATTAATTTGTATAAGGGGAAAGGAATTATTTATAATGAATTTCGAATAATGATGTCACTTTCATTTTGTATTTGTTTTTTTTCCTCTTTTAAAATCATCTTTGCTAATTTTTCACCCATTGTTTCAAAGTTAGTTGATATAGTTGTAATTCCGTTTTCAACCAGTTTTTTTAAAGGGGTTTCGTTATAAGAGATAATACCATAATTATATCCAATTTTAAGATTTTGAAGTTTAGCTTTTTCAATTACCTTAACTAAATCTCTATCACTAGGAATAATGTAAATATCCCCGTCTTCTATGATTTGATTTGTAAATTCTGTAATTATTTCATAATCGAATTTGAAATTTTCACAAAAATTTTCAAATCCAATTTTCAAACCTTCAGGTTCTTTGAATTCAGAAAAAAGTAAAATGATTTTTTTGTATTTAATTAATCTAGACTGGCATTTTACTAAACAATTGTAAATATCGTTTAAGTGATTTTGGTACACAGCTGGAAATGTTTTTAAATCTTCATTTATTTGATCTAAAATGTAAGTGTTTTTTACTGGTAGGGTTTTTATTATAGTTGCTGCGCCGACTAAATTGGTAGGCATTATAATATATTTTGTATAGTTGCCATTACTATCATTAATTAGTTTTTCAAATACTTTTATATTGAAATTATGAAAGTAAATATCTACCTCAACTTCTTTCTCTAGATTTGCTAAAAAGGAATTATACAGGTCTTCTTTAAAAATATTTAATTCATCAAAAAGTAAAAAAATTCTTTGTTTTACAGTGATTTCTGTACTTTTTATATAATATCCTTTGCCAAGAATAGCATAGATAATCCCTCTTTTTTTTAAGACATCATAAGCAAGCAGAACGGTATCTCTTGAAAGTGAAAATTCAATACAGACTTTATTGATTGAGGGTAGTTTTTGATCTTTTTTTAATTGGCCAATCTCTATCCTTTTTTCAATCGAAGCAATAATTTGTTTGTACTTAGGAATCCCTTGATTATTTTTTATATCTATAATTTTCATACATATTTTTTTTCAAAAATACAAAACTGGTAGGTACCGGTGTGTTGTAATTAACAATTATTTTACTTTTGGCTCACTCAATTTAAAAAAATATTAGCCATAAATAAATAATGGAAAGTTTAATACTCCAATAGAGAAATTAAAAATAGAAATAGTGAAAGAAATTTTATTTAATAACACCACCGCTTTTTTCGAAAAGACTTTTGGGAACACCCCACAAAAAATAGTGCTTTCTCCTGGGCGAATTAACATTATTGGAGAACATATTGATTATAATGACGGCTATGTATTGCCCGCTGCCATTGATAAAGTGATTTGTTTTGCTTTTGAAAAAACAAATGCTCCAACCTCAACAATTGTTGCGATTGATTTGGACGAAAGCGTTACAATTGACGTAACGGCCGATTCCAAACTTTCAGATACGATTTGGACGAATTATTTCAGAGGGATACTACAACAACTACAAAATAAAGGATTAGTCATTGGTAATTTCAACTGTGTCTTTAGCAGTTCCATTCCTGTAGGTTCAGGTTTGTCCTCTTCGGCAGCTTTAGAATGTGGCTTTTTATTTGGTTTGAACGAATTATTTCATCTTGATATAAAACCTGTTGATATTGCTTTAATGGGACAAAGTGCCGAGCATTGGGTAGGAATAAATTGTGGTATTATGGACCAGTTTTCGAGTGTGATGGGAAAAACCAATCAAGTAATTAAAATTGATTGTCGTACCTTGGAATACGAATACCACAAGGCTGATTTTAGTGATTATTCTTTAGTGTTGTTTGATAGTAATGTTAAGCATTCGCTTTTCAGTTCGGCTTACAATCAACGTCGAGAAGAATGCGAACAAGGATTGGCTATTTTATCCTCTCATTTTCCAGAAGTAAAAAGTTTTAGAGAGGCTACAGAAGTTCAACTGCTAAGCATTAAAGATACAATGACTGAGGATGTTTTCAAACGAAGTCACTATGTTATTAAAGAAATTAAACGAGTTACTTTAGCTTGTGAAGCTTTAGATAGAGGCGATATTGAGACTTTGGGGCAGTTGCTATTTGAAACGCATGAAGGACTTTCTAAAGAGTATGAAGTGAGTTGTGCCGAATTAGACATGCTTGTTGATACCCTTAAAAAAGAACCTGCCGTAGTGGGTTCGCGCGTCATGGGTGGCGGTTTTGGCGGTTGCACCATCAACTTAATTAAAAAAGGACAAGAAGAAGCTATTAAAACGAAGTTAGCTCAATTGTACCAAGAAACTTTTGGCATCGAATTAAAAATATACGAGGTAACTATTAGTAATGGAACCTCACTTTACCACCCATCATAATGAGAAAATTTGACATAAACGAAGATCCGCACAGAAGGTATAATCCATTAATTAACGAATGGGTTTTAGTATCCCCTCATCGTTCTAAACGCCCTTGGCAAGGTCAAAACGAAAAATTGGCTACAACGGCTTTACCACAATACGACCCAAGTTGTTATTTGTGTCCGGGCAATGTCCGTGCCAATGGGATGCACAATCCAGATTACCAAGAAGCTTTTGTTTTTGATAACGATTTTGCCGCTTTAAAGCAAGATGAAATTCTTTTTGAAGCCAATCAGGAAGCCACTTTCTTTAAAGCACAACCCGAAAGAGGTATTTCAAGAGTAGTTTGCTTTTCGCCTAATCATAATGAAACGTTACCAGAAATGTCAGCTGAGGCGATTGAAAATATTATTCAGACTTGGCAAAATGAATATACTAATTTAGGAAAAATAGACTACATCAATCACGTTCAGATTTTTGAAAATAAAGGCAGTGTAATGGGCTGTAGCAACCCGCATCCACACGGACAAATTTGGGCGCAATCGTCATTGCCTACACAGGTCGAGAAAACCCAAAACAATTTAAAAGCGTATTTTGACCAGTATCAACGTACCCTTTTGCAGGATTATATTCAGGAAGAGTTGCGCCAAGAGGAACGTATTGTGATGGAGAACGATCATTTTGTAGCTTTAGTTCCATTTTGGGCGATTTGGCCATTCGAAACGATGATTGTAAGTAAACGTGCTATTGCTAAAATCACGGATTTTACTGCTGAGGAAGTGAGTCATTTTGCACTAATTTTAAAACAACTGACAACGAAATACGACAATCTATTCGAAACCTCATTCCCATATTCATCTGGTATTCATCAAGCACCAACCGATGGAGAGGAACATCCGGAATGGCATTTTCACATGCATTTTTATCCGCC
>JACCDQ011964443.1_pt1 | contig 16064 bp, 15 predicted proteins | sample 7446031 | NCBI WGS metagenome assembly JACCDQ01 (sample SAMN15323442, study PRJNA562643) | freshwater metagenome | isolation source: river surface water | place: USA:Blue River Watershed | collected 2017-08-17
GGGTGAACAAATTGATAGTATTCTTTTACCGTAGCGACAGTTACCACAGAGGTGCCCAGAGTTTAAAAATCACAGAGTCTCACAGAGTTTTTCCTCTGCCGTTGTTTGTGTCTTCACAAACAACCCATAGGTAAAATATCAGTGGAGACACTGACAACGGCAATAGACACTGACAATGGCAATGGCAATAGTCAATTAATTTCCCCCAATCACTCCGTGACAAACCGACATAACGGCTGAATTTTGCTGTACCATAGGGCTAATATAAATGCCTCTTACAATCAGAAAAAGGGCTAAAAGAAGGGAATAAATGGGTACAATTTTTTGTACTTTCTGACGAAAAGAGAGGTTGAATAAACTGGGTAAAACACCGATTAAAAACATGGCAGGGCTTGTTCCTAAACCAAATAAAGCCATATAAATCGTACCTTCAAATGGACTAGCCGTAGTAGTTGCTCCTGCCAAAGCAACGTAAATCATCCCACAAGGAAGCATTCCGTTTAAGACACCGAGCATGAAGATTCCTTTTAGGGTTTTTATCCCCAAGAATTTACCCATTTTAGCCTTTGTGTACATCACAAAACGCTCGACGGGTCTTAGCTGGATAAGTTTGGTTTTGAAAGCACTTATCAACAGAAAAACGCCTAAACCTATTGAAAGCTGTTGTTGAAAACCTACGGCAAAAATTTGCTCGCCAAAATAACCAACCAAATACCCCAACACGCTGTACGTACTGATACGACCAAGATTATAGAGCAATCTCGCCAACGTAGCTTTTAACGAAGAGAATCCACCCACGGGCAATGCCAAGGCAATTGGGCCACACATACCTACGCAGTGCAAACTCCCAACGAGTCCTGTTGTAATGGCGATTGTCCAGAGTGGATTCATATTCCGTTTGGTGTGTTCGTGTAAAGATTATTTAACCGTTAATTCCTGTTCTAAGAAATACTCTTTTGCTCCGTCTGACCAAGTGGCTTGCACACGCCAAAAGCCTTTATCCAAAGAAGCCGTCGAAAGGGTAATTAACGAATTGTTTTTACTGGTAATGGGTACACTAAAATCAAGGTGTTTGTCCGAAGGACGGAAAAAAGTAACCTCCCCTTTTGTCGCCTTCGTCGGCAATAGGATTTTGATAGTTTGTGTTTCAGGTGAATAATTCATAGCCTTGGTATTTACAAATGTTTTTGCATTTTGAATACGGTCAATTTGCTCTTGGTAGGCAATTTCTTTTTGGTAATAATCACTTCCTGTTAAGTCAACTTGCTGACTAGACATTCGATAGACCATCGTTCCGATAAAAAGGGCAAACAACACAAAGGTCAATACAATGCTATGTCCCCAATTGAAGGTGAATGTATTTTTCATTTTGGTAAAATTTAGGCATCAGTACCAGAGGCACGAAGGCACAAAGTGATTAGCGTTTGAAAATTGGATAAGAACGCTGTTTGAATTTAAGATTTCTTCGTTCTTCCCAACAATAAAGTTTAAGTTAAACCTATAAGGTTTTTGAAACCTTATAGGTTTTGAACAAGCTCAACATTAAACTCATCAACTCCAAATAACTTATTCCATTGGCCCTAAGAAGGACGTTTTAACATGATCTATCAACTTTCCGTTTGAATAAACCTCCACTTCCAGTTTAAAGGTATTATCAGGTAAGTCTTTTTTAGGTATTTCAATAAAGAAACTTCCTTTGGTTAACTCTCCAGCATTTAGAAACAAAGGCTTACCAATGAGCTTAATTGTACCTTTAGGAAAATCTTTCAAAGCAAAATTGACAGGCATTGCCGTTGTCGATTTATTCATTACTTCAACGCTATACAAATTGCTGACCGTACCGTTTTTATTTTCTTGATAGGTTAAACCTGGGGTACGTAAAATGGTGGTTTCCATCATGTTTCTACTCAACAATAGATATACTAACACCCCTAAAAGAGCTGCTAAAACAGCCGAATATGCCTTAATACGTAAGTTAAATTTAAGCTTTGTTTTATTCTCAATCCCGTCTAAAGAATCATAGCGAATCAAGCCTATTGGTTTGTCTATTTTCACCATTACTTCATCACAGGCATCAATACAAGCTGTACAACCGATACATTCCAGTTGCGTACCATTCCGAATATCAATTCCTGTTGGACAAACCTGCACACAGATTTTGCAATCAATACAGTCACCTTTAGGTTTTTCGGCAACGACTTTGGTTTGTTTTCCCCTCGGTTCTCCACGTACATAGTCATACGCAACTACAATGGATTTTTTGTCCAGCAATACCCCTTGCAAACGTCCATAAGGACAAACAACGATGCAGACCAATTCTCTAAACCGAGCAAAGACAAAATAAAAGACGGAGGTAAACAGTATCATAGATGCCAGAGACCCAACGTGGCGGCTTGGGTCGTCCGATACAATCGTCCATAATTCCTGTTTACCGATAAGGTAAGCCAAAAATGTATTCGCAATGATGAAAGACAGCACAAAGAAAAGAGTATGTTTGGCGGTCTTTTTAAGAATTTTTTCTTGCGTCCAAGGGGAGGCATCTAAACGTTGTTGGGCTTTGTAATCGCCTTCTATCCAGTTTTCAATTTTACGGAAGAGCATTTCCATAAAAATGGTTTGTGGACACGCCCAGCCACACCATACACGCCCAAAAATGACGGTAAACAGAATAATAAAAACAATGAACGTGATTAATCCAATGGCGACCAAATGGAAATCTTGTGGGAAAAACATTACCCCAAAAAAGATAAATTTACGTTCTATTACATTGAACATAAAATACGGATGACCGTCAATCTCAATCCATGGTAAACCGAACAAAAGTAACATCAAGAACCATGAGAAAACTGTACGATATTTGTACAACAATCCTTTTACAATTCTTGGATAAATCCAGATTCTTTTGCCTGCTTCCGTGACATTCGACAGGTGGTCTCTAAATTCGGTGGTATCTATTTGTTCGGGTTTCATATTTTTTATAGTTGTGGTTTTAAGGTGTAAGTTATTGAATATTCAGCTATTTAACCGTTCTCGATACGGGTGAATAAATTCACCCGCTAAGTGGAACAATACAGCCAAAATAGCCTCTTTTTCAACAACTTACACCCATTCACCAAGTAGCTTATATCAATTTTATCCAACCTTTTGGAGGAAGACATAGCTTAGTAGAATTTCAATCCGCAAAAACCTTATAGGTTTTGAAAACTGATAAGGTTTCGTTCCAAGCAGTTATGTCGCAGTTTATAAAACTGATAGCTGATTTACTCTTTATCTCCCTGCGGTTCTTTGGCATTAGCAGGATTTGTTCCTTTCAAACTCAACACGAAAGAAGAAACTTGCTGTATTTGAATTGGATTCAAGGATTTTTTCCAAGAAATCATTCCTTTTTCTGGCACGCCTTCTGTAATCGTATGGAATACTTTTTTGATGTCGCCACCGTGTAACCAGTATTCATCCGTTAAGTTAGGACCTACTTTACCCTCTGCTGCTTGTCCGTGACAAGCCACACAGTTTTGAGTATAGATTTTTTTACCTTCATCCAAGCCTTTCGCATCTTTCAAAGCAACCACGTTATTTTCATTAACCGAGTTAGCGAATTTTTTCATATATGCTTCACGAGCTTTCTCTGCAATAGAAACCTCCTCGTTGTATTCGTTTTTCATAATTTGTCCATCGCCTGCAATGTGGTAAACGAACAAATAAATCACTCCAAATACGATTGTTGAATAGAACAAATACATGAACCAAGGTGGCGTTGGGTTATCTAATTCTGCAATGCCGTCGTATTGGTGTTCAAGCATCATATCTTTCTCAAAAGCAATTGGTTTTAAACTCCATAGCTTTTGCCAGAACGTACGATTTGCCATTGCCTCCTCATAAGCCGAGTCTTTTATTTCGCTCTGAGGTTTAAGCATTTGCTTTAGCTGCGAAGCTACGTGCAATGCCATGATTGCAATGATGGTGCAAACCAAAAACATCGTACCCACCAAAACGAGTAAGAATAGGTCTTTCCCATCTTTTGGCTGTGGGATAAGAGTTGTCGCACTTGGTGCTGCAGCATCAGCAGCAAACATCGGTATAGATGCCAAGAGGAACAAAAAGGTAAGTATGCGTTTCATCGAAAATATCTTTTTTTGTTAGCGTTAAATGGATGGAGTTGTGTAAAAGGTCAAAAGTTTATGAGCTACTCTTCGGCAAAAATTGCTTTAAACGTTAAACTATCAACTTTTCACACACCTCCAATACCGAAACCCAATCATGATTTAGGCTTCCAAAGGAAGATGGCTCATTTGCTCAACGTGTTTTTTATCTATTAAAAATAAATAAGCAGACACCAAGACGAAAAATGAGAAAAATATCACGAAGGACGTAACCATATAAGTATCAGCTCCTTCTATTTTATCTATGAATTGTTTGAACATCTTGTTAACTTTTAGATTTTAATGATTAATGATGAATGCGTAATGGTTAATGATTAATGTGTAATTGATTGATGGAAATTCTATGGAATTAACGATTACTCACTTCTGTCATCATTGAAATATTACGCATTAACCATTACGCATTAAAAAAGAATTACTGTGCTTTCTTAATGTCTGTACCCAAGCGTTGTAGGTAAGCGATTAACGCTACGATTTCTTTGTCTGGACTAACTTTAACACCTTCTTTGGCTAAGTTTGCCGAAATGGTGGCTGCTTGTTCGTCTAAGTCCTTGTTTGCTTTCATGATCGCATAATCGTCATACGGAACACCTAAGCTTCTCATGGCTTTCAATTTATCTACTGTTTTAGACTTGTCTAGTTTTTGTTCTAGTAACCAAGCATAGTTTGGCATAATAGAGCCTGGCGACATAGAAGAAGGTTCTCTCATGTGGTGATAGTGCCATGAATCTGGATATTTAGCTCCTTCACGATGCAAATCTGGCCCTGTACGTTTTGAGCCCCACAAGAACGGGTGATCATAAACAAATTCACCTGCTTTTGAATTTTCACCATAACGTTCGGTTTCACTTCTGAACGGACGCACCATTTGCGAGTGACAGCCTACACAACCTTCACGAATGTATAAATCACGTCCTTCTAATTCTAATGGTGTATAAGGTTGAACCGATGCAATTGTTGGAACATTTGATTTCACCATGAATGTTGGTACTAACTCAATTAACGAACCTACCAAAATCATCACCAACGAACCGATTAACAATGGAATAGGTTTTCTTTCAAACCATCTGTGCCAGTAAGTATCGCTACCTGTTGGTACGTAATCTGCTGTTAATGCTGGTGCTTCTGCCGACTCATTTGCTTGTAAGCTACCTTGTGCCATTGTTTTGAACAAGTTATAAGCCATAATGATAGCCCCTGTCAAGTACAATAAACCACCGAAAGCTCTCATGGCGTGCATTGGTAATACCTGCAACGTTGTTTCCAAGAAGTTACCATATTTCAAGGTTCCTTCTGGCGTAAATTCTTTCCACATCATCCCTTGTGTAAAACCAGAGATATACATCGGTACGGCATAGAATAAGATACCCAACGTACCAATCCAGAAGTGAACGTTAATCAAACGAGAAGAGAAAATTGTCGTTTTGTAGATACGTGGAATTAACCAATACAATACCGCAAAAGACATAAAACCGTTCCAAGCTAAAGCCCCTACGTGTACGTGAGCTACAATCCAGTCGGTAAAGTGAGCAATCGCATTGACGTTTTTCAAAGAAAGCATTGGACCTTCAAAAGTTGCCATACCGTAACCAGTCACCGCAACTACCATGAATTTCAAGATGGTATCTTCACGAACTTTATCCCAAGCACCACGAAGTGTCAATAACCCGTTAATCATACCACCCCATGATGGAGCAATTAGCATAATTGAGAAAACAACCCCTAACGACTGAGCCCAGTCTGGTAAACTTGTGTATAATAAATGGTGAGGCCCTGCCCAGATATAGATAAAAATCAATGCCCAGAAGTGAAGAATTGATAATTTGTATGAATAAACAGGACGATTAGCCATTTTTGGTAAGAAGTAGTACATCAAACCTAAGAAGGGCGTTGTTAAGAAGAATGCCACCGCATTATGTCCGTACCACCATTGTACTAAGGCATCTTGTACCCCTGCATACACACTGTAACTTTTGAATATCGAAACAGGTAATTCCATTGAGTTTACGATGTGCAAAACAGCAACGGTAACAAAAGTGGCGATGTAAAACCAGATGGCTACATACAAGTGACGTTCACGACGTTTGATAATTGTACCAAACATATTGATACCAAAAACAACCCAGATAAGTGTAATGGCAATATCAATTGGCCATTCTAATTCTGCGTACTCTTTTGATGTGGTTAAACCAAGAGGTAAGGTAACTGCCGCTGCTACAATGATTAATTGCCAGCCCCAAAAATGAATTTTGGAAAGCAAATCGCTAAACATACGAGCCTTACAAAGGCGTTGAAGTGAGTAATAGACTCCCATAAAAATGGCATTGCCGACAAATGCAAAAATAACTGCATTGGTATGCAAAGGTCTAAGACGACCAAATGTACCATACTGGGTAACGTTTAATTCGGGTTTGAAAAGTTGTGAGGCAACAATCACCCCGACTAACATTCCTACAATTCCCCAGATAATCGTTGCCACTGCAAAGTTCCGTACAATTCGGTTGTCGTACTCAAAGTGTTCGATGTGTGTACTGGTAGTTGACATATATTGAATTTAATTGGTTACAGATAATGATTATGAATTTTGAGTGATGAATTTTGAATTTAAAATTCTGATTACAAAACACTTATACAGTCGCCACCCTTGTTATTAGGGTTCTTTTTCTTCGAATAAAATCCTCATGGCGGGAGTATGTAAATCATCGTTTTGTCCATTTTGCATCGACCACAAAAACGCTCCTAAAAAGCCTAAAGCCATCACCAAGCTAACCCCGATCATTACAAATATTATTTCCATCGCTGTGTAATTTTACTGGTTGTATTTCCGATTCAAAATTGGGGTAGAATGTTTGCTTCGACTATGAGAAAGGTCACTGATAAAACTCAGTATGATTAGGGTACTCCCTGATAAAAATCAGCTTTGAAGCAAATAAAAAAGCCTCTCCCAAACGGCAGAGGCTTCTAATATTATGGCATGTTAGATAATTCGACGGATTAGCAGAACTCATTTACGACGGTAGCTTACCACACCATGAATTGCTCGTTTTCCAAATTTGGCAATGGCATCGCAACCGTCTAAGGATTCTATCATTTCTATTTCTTTACTCTTAAATGAACTAATGGTCTCAAAAGGTACTTCTTTATTATCCAAGATATAAATGGGAACAGGGCTTGCTTCGGGGTTTTGGATACGTTTCAAATCACTTAGCACCTGCGATAGGGTCGTTTTTGCGGAGTTTCGCCAGCGTTCTTTTTGCGTTTGAATATAAACGGTATCGTTGCTTGCTTTTCCTTTTCCCACAATACGAATATCCATAATAGCTTCAGAATCGAAGCTTTTTCGGTTTACTAATTCCGTTTCATATTCGCCATTAATCAAATAAATCGGTCCATTCTTTTTATAAATGTCTTCCCGAAAAGCCTGAAACTGTTTTACTCCAGAAAAAGTCGTGTCTAACAAAGGCTTCCAATTGCCATTTTTATCTTGCATTTCACCTTTCACATGAATATTTAACAACCCTAAGGAATGAAATTGTCCTCCCTTTAAGCTAGTGACTTCAACCAGCCCTTCTTTGACACGCCAGCCAAAAAATTGCTGTGCATCCGTTTTTCCATAGACTTTTACTTGCTTGATTTTGCTAAAATCTAAGTCCGACAACCGCATCTCAGCAGACTGCAAACGTCCATCCAATACAATTCTTGGTGTAGTAGGCATCAGCAGAGTATCTTCTGTTCGCAATAAATCAAAACTAGGCGATTCAGACCAACAGGTATATCGCACGGGTTCAAGTGTGTATTGTTTATACAAAAATATAGCTTCGGGTAAGTCCTCGTGCTTCATATACACAAAAGCTCTTGGAGGTTTACCATCGGTAATAGGTTCATATTTATTTGTAGCCTCATTTGTCCTAAAACCATTGTGTTTCTTAATAATCAAGATTTCGTAGTTACTCAGCTTCGACAAAACGGTCTTGTCAGGAAATTCGATACCATTGACAAACACCCTAGCCTTATCTGGAATAGAATCTACTGTATAATGACTCGTTTCAAAGTCATCAGCATGGGAGAATCCAATCGGAAAACGTCGTCCTCCCCTTCTTGCCAGCGAATCACTCAATGACGATGGTATTGAAGAAATTAACGTCTCCAAAATAGTGGTATCTTTAAAGACTAAGTTTTTTCGATAATGAGTCGTGATAAATTTCGCAGCAATCGTTTTTCCTTCTTCCTTTTGGGCAAACGACCGAATCACACAAACCATTAGAAACAGCAGCGTTAAGATTTTTTTCATATTAATTCCGTTAAAGGTGATGTACGAAATTAACGAGCAATAAGCGGAAAGATTGTTAATAAGATGTTAATACTAAAGCCCTCGCTTTGGGGCGAAGGCTTTGGTTATTGGTTTTCAAAAAGCTATTTCATCACCACTCTGGTGTAACCCCTCCTCTCAAACGAGCGTTAAGAGCAATGCGGACAATTGGCATGAGTAGCGAAGCATCAGGACTGTCTTTGGTGAATTTCCAGTTTTCTAAGCGATAGCCAAATTCTACACGGAAAATACGAGCAACACCGTCGATACCATAACCAAACTCAGCATAATGAAGGTTTTGATTTCCTAAATATAAGTAGTTGGCAAAAAACTCTTCTCGAATCCCTAATTTACGTACCCAGGGCATTTGAGTAATGGCTAATTTTCGGAAACCTGCCATGGTCATAATGTCGATATAGGTTCCGTTGGTAGAATATTTAAAAGGGTCGATAAATTTCTTACTGGCTCCCCACACGTTGTTATCATAAAAACCTACCAAGCGGTGTGTCGTAAGCATATCCCCAATAGAAATCATGTTATTATTTCCGTTGAAATGCTTGTAATCGGCAAACGTCATGGCATCTCTGTTTAAGAAAACACCCGTTTGAGCAATGTAGTTAAAATTGGTATTAATCGATAAAGGAAAATTATGAGTAATCCCAAGTTCGATTGTCTGAAAATTCATCTCGCTTTTTAACGCATCTTTAAACGCTCCTCTATATTTGAATATAATCAAAGGCGATGAAGACAAGTCCACCAAACGAAGACTGTTGCGGTATTGTTTCTTCAAAAAAGGGCGATAATTTACCTGAAAACTTGACTGAAATGCATCGTTTGCCGCAAAATGAGTATCTGCCATTTCCTGGTTTTTAGGAAAATTAGGCGTATAAGGTTCGTTCTGAAAATTAATCCAATAATAGTCCGTCGTGTTTTCTAAAGGTGAACGACGAGCATATTCTAAAGAGGTACGGATAGACCATTTATTTGAAAAACGCTGTTGATACGTAAAGTTGACAAAATCTTTCTGGTATAATTTAACGTAGTTCTTTTTCAATAAAAGTGTTGATAAGGAGTTCAAATCCAAGCCAATAGGCGTATCCACGTTATACTGAGAAATAAAACGTCCTCCTGTTAAACTAATATCATCCTGTTCGGTTTTCCAACGCAATTTCAATGTTCCTGAAGACTGACCCAAGTTATAAGAGTAACGCCATGTTGGGTCAATTTCATACCAATCATAGCGGTTCATACGATAGCGATACAAGGCTCCCGTGTTTTGGACAAAGCCTTCAACCGTATTAAAGTTAAAGTCTAAGACAGGCGACTTATAGTAAATTTCATGCGGATAGAATCCTCGTGAATTATCTCCCCAAAAGAACGAACGGCTAAACAAAGCACTACCAATACCTAGTTTTAAATTTGCTTGTCGGAATGTTGAATACAAATCGGGTTGTACAGGCAATGACGATTTATTTTTGATAGCGAGGGTTAAATTCCCAACGTATGTTTGAAAAAAACCTTCTTTTTTTAGTTCCTCCCAATAATCATCTGCTTGTTCTGTTGCATTGGGCGATAACGCTATTTTATCATAACGATTTAATCCAGAAGCAATGTTGGCATCACTCCACTGACGTTTTAAATTCGTTGCCATGGAAGCCATCACCTGTTTTAATTGCTGTACTTCAAAATTGCGTTCTTGTAGGTTATAAATCTCTCTAAACTCATGTTCTTTTGGACGAGCAAGCAGCATCGGAGTACTCGGGTTAAAAGAATAGTTCGATACTTTTGCACGGTACTCGTAATTTCCGACAAAACCCATTACGCCCCCAGATGTACGTACCTTAAAATCGCTAGGGCACCAATTATCGCCCTGTTTAGCATAATCAATGTCAAAATGATATGCAATGTTGAAATGCCGATAATCTAACGATACCGCCACTAACCAAAGTCCCTTTGTACTCAAAGTTACCGTCCCAGAGAATACTTTTTCATCGTTGTTAAACCTTGGTTTTACCCCAATCACATAACACATCTCCCCTTTCACCAGTTTTGTCTCTAGCAAGCTAACATAATAATAATCAAGGGATTTTGGAGATAATGGCGATATACCTCCTGTTCCTACAATAGGCTTATAGAAATCAGGATTAACGAAGGGGTCTGCCTGAGGTTGAGCATGGTAGTTATTCCGAACAGCATGATAGTCGAACAAGTAAGCATGAGCGGTATCAACAGAAAAATGAGCAAAAGACTCCGACTGATACAACAACCCCTCCTCTACCCCTTCTGCTCGAAGAAGCTCTTTCCAAATATTGGGAATACGCTCCCATTTACCTGTATGCTGAATGAACACATCTGCCTCATAATGACGAAGGGCTTTGGCGTGTGCAGGAGCAACTTCGATAGCCTTTGTAAGAATGGACTGAGCATCAAGGCTATCCTGCTTACTTTTTGCCTGCAATGAAAATACGCCACAGAGCAAAGACAACACTACCAAACTATATTTTATCAAATTAGGCATTACTAATGGATTGTTTTCAGAAGAAGAAATTTCAAAATGAAATAAATGACGAAGTTACAAACATTCTTTGGCAGAATTACTAAGATTTTTAAAATGTTATTTAATGTCACTTTTAAAAACGTAAAACCAGTAAAGAATATGCGAAAAAGCGTACTCTTTACTGGTTTTACGATAAGGGCGGTCTATATTACAACAAAACAATATCATCGGCATTTGCCACGATAAACCCTTGTGATTTAAGATTTTGTGCTACCGTTTCAGAAGACTCCTTTGCTCTAGCAATGGCAATAATCGTATTTTCTTCATCCATAATTTCAAATACTTCCCCTTTTTCAAAACTATCTGAAACCTGCTGAATTCCCACAGCTAATAAACTATTTCTATTCAATAAGGCTTTTACAGCCCCTCCATCAATACGCACACTTCCCGAAATTAAGCTACCACTTGCCAGCCATTTTTGACGAGCCGAGAAACTCGCTTCTTGTGGAGCAAAGACCGTTCCCGTTGTTTCTTCTGTGGCTTTAATGATGCCATCAGGCACTTGCATTCCAAAAATCACCACTTTAATCCCCATGCGAGTAGCTAAACGGGTGTAGTTCAGTTTGGACACCATTCCGCCTAAACCCAAAGCTGATTTATCGGTATCGACAAAGCCCATAATCGTCTCGTCAATGACAGGAATAAAAGGAATAATTTTCTTATCTGCATCTAAGAAACCGCCCACCGAAGTACATAAAAGTAAAGCCGAAGCACCAAATCCCGTAGCAATTAACGTAGCAAGCTCGTCGTTATCCGAGAATTTTAGTTCCAAATTACTTACTACGTCATTTTCGTTGGCAATCGGAATAATGCCATTATCCCATAGTTCTTGGTAGGTTTCCTTTAATTGTAAAAACTGATTACGATTAGCAAAATGTTGGCGTTCACAAAGGCTTTGAGCAATTGCAATACCATATTTGGCAAAGTAACCTGTATATTTTGCTAACAAAAGAGGGTTACCAATCGCTGCGGCTGCTTTACGTTCGGTGATACTTCCCTTGTAATCTTTGATAAAGCCTCGGCCTGCACCTACGGCTCCCGAAGACACTAATACCACATGATAGGTCTGACTCAATACCGCCACTTGACGGCAAATTTCTTGAAGTACCTCTTCGTTCAGTTCCCCCGTTTTATGGGTAATAGACGCTGTCCCGAATTTGATAACTACGATTGGTTTTGACATGAAAATGATGCTTAATAATAATTAGCAAGAGCTGTTAATCTATTTCTCGGGACAAAGATAGTTTTTTGCCTGCTTAATGCCGAACGCTTCTACACGATTCGTAAGATTTTAGCTCAATTAATCATCAAACTCGTCCATATATTTAATATGAACAAAGTAATTGTCTGCCACTCGATTATGAAATTGACAATCGAGTTTCAGTCCTTCTCTCAGCAACTTAAGGTATTCGGCACGAGGAATTTCAATTGCACCATAACGTTTTACATTATCATTAATAAACTGGGTATCCAGTAGCACATATCCTTGTTTACGAAGCATTTCAATAAGGAAGTGAAACGCCACCTTAGAAGAGTTGGGAATAGTATAGAACATAGATTCTCCGAAATAAACCCCTCCAATTGCTACGCCATAGAGTCCACCGACTAATTTATCATCCAAGTAGGCTTCGACCGAATGAGCAAAACCCTTTTCATGTAAAATGCAATAAGCATCAATAATTTCCTCCGAAATCCACGTTTCATCATCGTCTCCACGAGGGGCAGCACAGTGAGTCATCACCGCTCTAAAATTGGTATTAAATCGAATATCGAAAAGTTTTTTATTAAGAATGGGCTTCAGAGACTTAGAAGGCTTGTAGGTATCAATGGGAATAATGGCTCTTGGATCGGGAGAGTACCAATAGAGCGTTCCATCGCTATCAGCCATCGGAAAGATTCCATTCGTATAACCATAAATTAAATCGTCGGCGGTAAGTTTATCCATTGTCTTATAAATTCATCGTTCAATAACTACTTACTGGCTCCAGTAGTATTCGGCAATATAATTCTGCCTGATTGTATTTTTAGGGTTACCAAGTATAAGCAATAATAGCGAAAAAAACAACTAGTTATTCTCAAATTGGAAAACTATTCACCCACAAATTCTGTTCCAGAAAAGAGACCCATGTAATAAAAATGATTCAACTAAAAATAATAAGTCATTCCTGTATCATTAGCCATCCGTTTTCGTCTAACTAGTATAAAAAGGGTATTTATGATAATATTTCAGGAAAGATTGAGTAAAAATACCGTCAAATCAAAAAAAGGCTTGCATCTTACATTTTGTTTTGATAAACTTTGCACGATTATTCTTTTTTGACCTGCGAGAGGTCATTATCTTATAGAGAATTTATTCCATTTTAGCTGTTTACTTTGGTGAAAAACACAACTAAACATATTCTTCTTTTAAGCACTACGCCTTCTCGTAGGCGATCATTCTTTTTTAGGGTCTGACCCTAAACTTCTCTCTTGTTGCCTATGTGGCAGCATAATTCTTTATCTGATACATATCTTATTTTCTTAGGATTCAACATACTTAACCGTAGCGGGTTACTGCTTTGCTTTTATACCCCAAAGGCAAAATAACTATCTCAAAATGAAAACTTTAGAAGTTTTGGGAAATCCAACCGAACAAAAATACACTGTCCAAGCGGCAACATCAGAACACTTGCATTTGGCTGAAGCCATCTGTCACGAAATGGAAGAATCAGCGAAAGCTCGTGGAACGGGTATCGCTAAGCGTTCGCCAGAATATCTGCGTGTGAAAATTAATGAAGGTAAAGCAATCATTGCTACCGACAACAATGGAGATTTCGTTGGATTTTGCTATATTGAAACATGGGAACATGGAAATTTCGTAGCCAATTCTGGGCTTATCGTTAAGCCAGAATGGAGACAATATGGTGTAGCTAAAAAAGTGAAGGAATTTGCTTTCCAGCTTTCTCGTACCAAATATCCTGATGCCAAAATTATTGGTATCACTACTTCATTAGCAGTAATGAAGATTAACTCTGAATTGGGTTATGAACCAACCACGTTCAGCAGACTTCCGGTAGATGATGCCTTCTGGAATGGCTGTAAGTCTTGCGTAAATTACGACGTTTTGAGCCGTACCGATCGTAAGCTTTGTCTATGTACAGGAATGATTTTTGACCCAGAATGGGAGAAAAAAGCCAAAGAACGTACCGAAGAAGAACCTGCACCAACACAAGAAACGAGCAAACAAGAAATACATTCTGGCTGGAATTTCTTGAAAGATGTGAAAGTACTTGAACGTTTAAAGTCTATCAAAGAGAAATTGTTTTTGCGTCTAAAAAGTCGCAAATCAGAACGTGAGTTGGCGTAGTTAAGCTGAATAAATGAACAGAGAAAGCCAGCATACGGAATGGAAAGAATCTTGGCGTGACGATTACCTCAAATGGATTTGTGGTTTTGCAAACGCACAAGGTGGAATCTTGGTCATCGGCAAAAATGATAATGGCATTGTTGTAGGAATAAGTGACGCTCGCAAACTATTGGAGGATATCCCAAATAAAGTACGCCATTGCACATAAAGATTATAGTTCGGGAATACCGATTCAGATACGAGTTTATGACGATAAATTGAGTATTTGGAACAGCACACAACTCCCCGAAGAATGGACAATTAAACGCTTGACCGAAGTTCATTCTTCACAACCCTATAATCCTGCCATTGCCAATTGTTTTTTTAGGGCTGGTTTTATAGAATCATGGGGAAGAGGAACATTAGAAATCATCAGAGAATGTATGGAATATGGCATTCCTCAACCAAGTTTTAGATTTGATTCGGGCGTTTGGGTTGAATTTAAGGTGAAAGAGGTGAAAGTTAGTTCGGAGAAAATGTCGGGGAAAATGTCGAGGAAAACACTGGCACTAATTACTCAAAATCAATATATAACCATTCCTGAAATAGCTGAAACCTTAAATGTTACAGAACGAACTATCGAACGAGCAATTAGAGAATTGAAAAGTGCTAAGATGATAGAACGAATCGGGCCAGATAAAGGAGGGTATTGGAAGGTAATTGAGTAAGACATACGACAATCATCAGTAAAAAGAGAAAGACAACTAAATTAGCAGTGTTTTTTGAACTTAGCGGATTAAATCCTTTTTATCTGTACTTCGACTTACCCTTCGGAACAAGTCGAAGAGCGGGAAGTGAAAAATAATTTAAACCTCGAAAATCATGAAAAACGTAAGTCCTAAGTTATTATTTTTTTGCTTGCTTATTTTTAATTTTGTGGCTGTTGCCCAACATAAAAGTAACACTGATGTTTATGTTAATGGGTATACTAGGAGTAATGGGACTTACGTTAAACCACATTATAGAACAGCTCCTAACTCAACATACACGGATAACTTTTCTGAGTATGGCAATGTGAATCCCTATACAGGAAAAGTAGGTACAAAACACTCGACACAATATCATAATTATAACGACAGTTATAATGCTAGTTCGCCGAACTCTTCCGTTACAAATGGTAACTATTCCAGCTCTATTCCAAAAACGAGTAGTAATAGTTCCAATAATAAGGCAAAAGAATTATTTGAGACAGAATTGGAATCTGCCAATAGAGAATTAAATGGCTTTATTGAAAGATTTAGTAAAACACAATCGTGTCGAGATGCTTATAATTTTAACAAAAAGCATTCCTACAAAACTATATATTCAATCAAATTTCTATTATATAAACTTGGTTATGATGAAGCAGGAAATGAAAATGGCGAAATTGATGGTATAATGGACGCAAAAACTATTCTTTTGATAATGACATTCCAATCAGACTATTTCCTTGTTCCTAATGGAAAGTTAACAGGAGAAACGATTAAAATGATTTCAAAAATTGCAACAAATAAACTAGCTAAATAAAATTTTCTCAATTAGCGTATTTTCAAAGGGCAATTGTCCTTTTTAGTTATAAATTCAAATTTAAGTATTTCACATCCTGTGTAATACTTAAAACAAGAAAATGAGCAAACCTAAAGTATTATTAGCATTTTCGGGAGGGCTTGATAC
>JACCDQ012063929.1_pt1 | contig 16064 bp, 14 predicted proteins | sample 7446031 | NCBI WGS metagenome assembly JACCDQ01 (sample SAMN15323442, study PRJNA562643) | freshwater metagenome | isolation source: river surface water | place: USA:Blue River Watershed | collected 2017-08-17
AAACGGCACGAGCGTTGGCTGCTCAGGCGGGGACTTGTGTGCTGGTGTTGGACGAAATCCAGAAGCTGCCCCAGTGGACGAGCGAGGTCAAACGCTTGTGGGACGAAGACACGGCAGCCGAGCGGGATGTGCGCGTGGTCATTCTGGGATCTTCACCACTGCTGATTGCCCAGGGCTTGAACGAGAGCATGGCCGGTCGTTTTGAGATGACTCGCCTGGGGCATTGGACGTTTCGGGAAATGCGCCAAGCATTTGATTTTTCGTTGGACCAGTACATTTTTTTTGGTGGCTATCCGGGGGCGGCCCCTCTTATTGGAGACCCCCAGCGCTGGGCCGCCTATGTGCGCGATGCTTTGGTGGAAACCACCATCAGCAAGGATGTGTTGATGATGGCGCCGGTGCAAAAACCCGCTCTGTTGCGCCGTGTGTTTGACCTGGCATGCCACTACAGCGGGCAGATGCTCAGCTATCAGAAAATGCTGGGTCAGCTGGACGATGCCGGCAACACCACCACCCTGGCCCACTACCTGCAGCTGCTGGAGGGGGCGGGCATGGTGTGCGGATTGCAGAAATACATGGGGCAAGTGGTGCGCCAGCGGGCTTCCAGTCCCAAGCTGCAGGTGTTCAACACCGCTTTAACGGGTTCGCACGCGGTCGCCTCGGGCTTGTCGCTGGAACAGGTCAAGCGTCAGCCAGACGCTTGGGGGCGCCTGGTGGAAAGCGCGGTGGGAGCGGAGCTGCTGGCCAGGCATTTGCAGCACAGTTCCACACACCCGGTGGTGTACTACTGGAACGACGGCCAAAAAGAGGTCGATTACGTTCTCAAACAAGGTGCGGAATGGGTCGCCATGGAAGTGAAGAGTGGCCTGAATCTGGGCAACGTTTCAGGGCTGGAGGCGTTTGGCCGCGTTCACCCGCAAGCCCGGTTGCAAGTGGTGGGTACCGGTGGCATACCCTTGGAGCTTTGGTTCAACGCCCATGAGGGCGTTGGTTGACTGCACCGATCAATTTCACCGAACCACCGATGATCTTATTTGGGCAGCGCCACCGATTCGGTCATCAGACAGCAGCCGGTTTGAGTCTTGGCCCTGCGTCGACCTGCCAAACATTACACATTCTCGCTCGTGCAAAGCTCAAAAGGCAGCACAAACGGTTGCCCGAAGGCAGGGGGCGCTTCGGTTTGCAAGCTCCGCAGCAGGGTTTGAATTGCGGTTTGCGCGAACAGCGCCAGCGGGGTTCGTATCACCAGGTCCACCGCGCCGTTGACCAGGGCCCGGCGGTGGTCGGGGGTGAGTTCGTGGCACACCACAACCACCTGGCCAGCGCGTCCGGCCTCGGTCAGCGCGCGCACCACGCCCTTCACGCTGCCCGCGATCGAGTAAATGCCCACCAGGTCTGGGTGCCGGGCCAGCAGGTCCAGGGTGACTTCGTAGGTCACCTCGTCGTCTTCCAGGTTGATGCGGGCGTCCAACACATCCAGCGGCTCGGCCTTTTCCCGCAGCGCCGACCGAAAAGCCATTTCGTTGACTTCTTGCCCCAGGTAGCGGTGGCTGCCCACCAGCACCGCCACCTTGCCCGCCCGGCGTGAAAGCCGGTGGATGGCCCAGGCCGCCGTGCGGCCACGCTTGTGGTTGTCCACGCCCACATAGCCCCGGCGGTGCTCTGCGCTCAGGTCCGACAACAGGGCCAGCAGCGGTTTGCCTTGGTCGTGCAACTGCTCCACCGCGGCGCTGACATGGGGGTGATCCACGGCCACCGCCGCCACCGCGTCACAGCGCTGCCCCATGGCCACCACCTGTTCGGCAATGGCGCCGGGCTCAAATGAATCCATGAATGCCACATGCAATGTGCACCGCGCGCTGCTGGTTTGTTGCGCAGCTTCCCGCAGGGCTGCGGCCATGGCTTGGTAGAAAGGCGACTGGCTTTTTTGCAAGCAAAACCCCAAGGTGTACAACCCCGTGCGCTGTGGCAGGCGTTGGCGCATCACGTGCACGGCGTGGTAACCCAGCTGTTCGGCCGCTTCAATCACACGCAAGGCCGTGCCTTCGCGCACCGGCAATCGGCTGTTGAGCACGCGGTCGACGGTGGCCGTGCTAACGCCCGCCGCCAAGGCGATTGCCTGAATCGTGATTTTGGGTTTCATGGCGCATGATTTTGCAATAAATGCAATTTTTTAAACACAATGTTTGATGTGTTTTGATGTAATTTGATGCAAAAACATTGGAAAAGTTTTTCGAATCTCTATGATGCGCAGAAACCAACCCGGAGCCCAACCCATGACAACCGCGCCTTCGAATGCCCAGCCGCCACGCACCCGCGCCGATTACCAATTGATTGGAGGCGCAGGCGAGCGCGCTTTGGTGGCCGGCCTGGTCAACGCCGAGTGGTACAAGTGCCCGGTAAGCCGCCCCGTGATGAAAGGCCTGATGCAGCGCGACGACGTACACGCCGTCCGTGACACTTTGCTGTGGTACGCCCTGATTTTGGGCACCGGTGCCCTGTTTGTGTACGGTTGGACCGCTGGCTGGAATGCGGGCGGGCTGTTTGCCACCTATTTTGTGTACGCCACCCTGTACTGCAGCCCAGCCGACAGCCGCTGGCACGAAGCCGGCCATGGCACCGCCTTCAAAACCCGCTGGATGAACGACCTGCTCTACCAGTTTGCTTGCTTCCAGGTGTTGCGCCGCCCCACCAAATGGCGCTGGAGCCACACCCGCCACCACACCGACACCTTGGTCACCGGCCGGGACCCCGAAATTGCCGTGCCGGTGCCCACCGATTTGTTCAGCACGCTGCTCAATGTTTTTGCCATCAAAAACGGCCCCAAAGAATTGATGGCTGTGTTGCGCAACGCGCTCGGCTCCATCAGCGACGACGAAAAAACCTTTGTGCCCGAAATGGAGTGGCCCAAGCTGGTGCGCGAAGCCCGCGTGTGGGTGCTGGTGTACGCCGTGGTCATAGGCGCTGCACTGGCCTACCAAAGCTGGCTCCCTGTGCTGCTGGTCGGTCTGCTGCCCGGCATGTTGGGGGCCTGGTTGTACAACTACACCGGCTTCACGCAGCACGCCGGTTTGCCCGAAAACGTGACCGACCACCGCCAAAACTGCCGCACCGTCTACATGAACCCGGTGCTGCGCTTTCTGTACTGGAACATGAACTACCACGTCGAGCACCACATGTTCCCCATGGTGCCCTACCACGCTTTGCCCAAGCTGCACGAAGCCATCAAGGCCGACTGCCCACCGCCCTACCAAAACACCTTTCAGGCCTACGCCGAAATCATTCCTGCGGTGCTGCGCCAGGTCAAAAACCCCAATCACCACGCGGTGCGCCCGCTGGTGCCGAATCAACCCATGCAGGCGGCGTGAGCCGCTTGCCCCCACGCGACAGGAGCCTCCCATGAGCCAATGGACAGACGTTTGCCAGCTGAGCGACATCGACGACGAAGACGTGATGCGTTTTGACCACGGTGGTCACACCTATGCCATATACCGCTACGACGACAAGGTGTACGCCACCGACGGCTTGTGCACCCACGAGAAAATCCATCTGGCCGACGGCCTGGTGATGGAGCATGTGATTGAGTGCCCCAAGCACAACGGCCGCTTTGACATTCGTGACGGCCGCGCCCTGGGGGCGCCGGTGTGCGTCAACCTCAAGACCTATGCGGCACGTGTGGTTGACGGGCAAGTGCAGATTGCGCTGTAAAGGCGGGCCAGGCGGGCGCCCCTATGACCTTTGGATGAAGCGACCGCCTGTTGCGAGCATTGACAAGCCGGCTGTCAAGTTTTATCATTTTGGCCGCCACTCCCGTTGCGAAGCGGGTTCGGAAAGCCCAGGATCTTTGCCCAGCAAAGACAGCCAGGTTGCAGCCCAATGTCGCGGAGCAACCTCACAGAAGTGCCTGAAAGCTCCCGATCATTCGTTCTCAACTTGGAGCCCGTTATGGCATTCAACTTTACCCGCAGCATTGTTTTCACCCTGCCCGGCACAGGCAAGTCGCCCGGTGTGCAGGTCAAAGCTGTGGAAGTGGATGGTGCAATTTCCTTCACCGTCAGCGTTTTGGGTTCGGCCACCCAAGCCGCCGATTTGCGGGGCTTGTTTTTTGACTTCAACTCGGCGCCCAAACTCGCCGGCCTCACGGCCCTTGGGCGGGATGTGACCGATTTTGATACCGACCAAGTCATCGACTTGGGCCATGGTGCCAACATGCACGGCGCTGCCAGCCCGTTTGATGTGGGCGTTGAATTCGGCACACAAGGCTTGGGCAAGGGTGGCATTCAATCCACCACTTTCGTGCTTTCCAACCCCGATATGCCGCTGACCTTGGACGACATTGCCCATGTGGAGTTCGGTGCCCGCTTGACGGGTGTTGGCAAGCCTGGTGGCCCCAGGAGCGATTCTTCAAAACTGGTAACGCTGGCACCCGCCGCCCCCGACGCGGTTGACGACAGCTACCACCTGTTTGAAGACGGGCAAGCCGGCCTGGAGGCCCCATCCACCGTTCCAGCAGGCACGGTCTTTCAGGTGTTGGCCAACGACACCGACGCCGACGGCGACACCCTGCAGATCACCGATTTGGCGGGTGTCAGCCACGGTACCGTGGAGATTGTTGACGGCGCCGACGCCGATACCTTGGTGGGCGACGCGGTTTTGTACACCCCGTTTGAAGACTACAGTGGGGCGGACGACTTTTATTACGCCATCAGCGACAACAACGGCGGCACCGATTTTGCCCATGTCAATGTGAACATCACGGCCGTGGCCGATGTGCCCGGCTTGAGCTACGAAATCCTGGAGGGCGCGTTCGTCAACCAGCTGATCGTGCGGGTTAGCACCTCACAAACAGACGCAGACAGCTCCGAATACATCGATCGCATTGAATTGTCGGGTGTGCCCAATGGGGTTGTTGTTTCGACGATGGTCTTCAATCCCAGCGATGAACCCGATCAAGTGGTGCACGATTTTGTGATCACCTTGCCGGCCCATGCAGACACCGCATTCGATTTGGGCATCACCGCTGTTTCCAAAGAAACGTCCAATGGCGACGAACAAACCGCCGTTGCCACCACCCCGGTGAGGTACGACTACACCGCCCAAAACCACCAAGAAACCTTTGAAGCCACCGACCAGAACATGTGGAGTCGCGGCGGTGCCTACAGTTTCCACGACGACCGCTTTATTGGGGTACAAGGCAATACCGCGAGCAGTGTGGGCAGCACCTTCTCTGCTTCCTGGAACTTGGACTACAAACTGGGTTTGCAATCCACCTTGTACGCCACCGCAGGTGAGGTGGATGCAGAAGTGCCCTACTCGGTGGATGTGAATTCGCTTTACAACAAGGCCACTGATTGGTTGAGGTTTGAAACCAACCAGACGGTTGATGTGGGAGGGGCCAGCTTTTCAACCGTGAGCCCACTGCTGACGTACACCCTGGATCTGGTCACGCAAATCAGCGGGTGGCTCAACTTCGGTGCTGAGGTGCATATTCCCGGCACTCCGGGCACGCCGGCGGTCAAGGTGGCAGGAGAAACCATCATCCCAGCCATACCCGGTATTCCGGGGTTTGACTTTGGCGGCTCAACCACCCTGAACCTGCCCACTTTGAACGCGTCGCCCAACATTCTTGAATTTGACGGTGATTCGCTCAACCTCATGGGCCTGCAGGGTGATTCGGAGGCGGAATGGGAGCTGACCGATGGCGTGTCTTTGGTTGCCGCCATACCGGTCATTGAGACCGAAAGCGAAGCTGTAGATGGCAATGCCGACGGTGTTCTGGATTACCTGGTGTCGTCTGGCGACGCCAATTTTCTGGGCATCAAGGCAGATGTGGACGCATTGATCACCCGACTGTTGGGGTTGCCCGCGAACCCCTTTGGCGTGGAGGCAGAATTTGGCCCGGTCACGGTGGGGGCCGATTTGATGAATTACGAAATCACGGGTTGGATGGGGGTGGGGCAAAGTTTCGGCATGAGTTTTGGCGAATTGCGTGGGTCCGTCGAATTTGAAGACGGCTACCAAAAAACCTTCAATTTGAACGACGACTTTGACATCCACAATGCCAGCAGCCACGACGCCGACCAAGATGGCCAGCTCGAATTTGATTTGACGCTGACCCCAGACGTGAACTTTTATTCAGACCTGTCGTTGGTGCTGTCGTTAGAGCATGTTTTGGAGTTTCTCAAGGCGGAGGCAAGTGTCGAGGTGCCCGTGTTTGATGACCCCAAATATGAGCTCGGCCCGGTCTGGGACATTGAAGGCGTGTTGGCCAGCACCGCCATTGATTTGGTGGGCTTGCCAGGATTCCTGATGAATTTGGGCAGTCAGGACGTGCCCCTGCACGTTGCGCTGCAGATTTGACCCAGAACCAGAACAGCAGGGGCAATTTTCAGATTTCAATGAAAATTTTGCCGTTTTCTACCTTGGTTTTGTAGGTTTTCAGGGCCACGCAAACCGGTGCGCCCAAGGGGCGGCCATCTCTTATGTCAAAGCGGCCGTTGTGCTTGGGGCATTCAATCACGTGCTCCATCACCAACCCGTCGCACAGGTGCACGTTTTCATGGGTGCACAGGCCGTCGGTGGCATAGGTTTGGTCGTCAACCCGGTAAATGGCAAACGTCCGGGCCTGGTGGTCAAAGCGGGTCACGTCTTCGTCGTCAACGTCTCCAAAAGAGACGGTTTCAATCCATTGGCTCATGGCTAAACTGCAGAAGTAGGTTGAACAAAAAGCAGGTGTCAGGGTTCTGAGAGGGCTTTGCAAAGTGCGTCGCAAAATGCGATGGCCCTGAGCGGGTGCTGCACGGCGTTGCCAGAGGCAAAAGAACCCAGCAACTCGTATCTGACCGAGGAGGCTGCGGCCTGGCTTCTCAGGCATTGCAGCTCGTCGGGGCGTTGGATCCAGTTGCCCAACCTTTTTCGGTATTTCAAGTCGGGCGCATGGCTGCTGGGGAACAACAGCCACAGCTCATTGGGCAGGGGCAACATCTGATCGACCACTTGCACGGCCACACCACACCGGGCAAACCCTTGTTTCAGGTAGTCAAACACCGGCATTTGTTCGGGCAAGGGGCGAACCAACTTGATCGAGGCCGCGTCCCGTATGGCGTCGGTGGTTTGCGCAAAATCAGGGTGCAAAACGTCGGCCTGGGCCTGGAACAAAGCCTCGGCCAAATGCGCCATTTGTGAAATGACTTGCCGCTGCGGTTCTGCGCTTGCAAGGGGGGCCATGTCGGGCGCCAACGGCGGCGGGCGAAAAACAGGCAAAAATGCGAGCTTGAGTTCGCGAAACCCGGTCAAACCGTACCTTTGCGCCAGTCGCACAACCGCAGCGGGAATGGTTTGGCATGCTTGCGCCACTTCCTGTATGCGCATTTGGTGCAACTGGTGAGCATGCGCAATGCAAAAGTGGGCCACCCGCCGGAGTGCGGGCGACAGGTTGTGGGCGTCGGCTTGCAGTTGCCGAAGCAACTCGCTCGCTCGGTCTGCGGGGGGCTGTTGCATGTCAATCGGCTCGGTGAAACAATGCGGTTGCGCAAACGCCTGCCGGGAGGCCAGTGCCCAAGAAGCGAAAATGCCACCCAAAACCTGGGCCGGGGCAAGGGTGACAGTGGCGGGGTTTTTCATGCGATGGCGTGTGCTTTAATACGTTGCAACCGGTTGCGAATTCGGGTCGCAACGCCATCGCCCAACCTTGATCGCTGAACATGTCTGATACTGTCCCAAGACCTCACCGCGGTCGCGATGTCAAAAAGGTCACCGCCCGTGATGTTGCCGAGAAGGCGGGCGTCTCCAAATGGACGGTGTCGCGCGCATTCACCGAGGGCGCTTCCATCGCCCCCGAAGTGCGAGACCGGGTGCGCCAGCTGGCGGCCGAAATGGGGTATTTGCCCAATTTGCTGGCACGCAGCCTGACCACACGCAGCACCGGGCTGATCGCGGTGGTGGTGGATGAACTGGGCAACCCCAACCAGCTTTGCTCTTTGAACGAAGCCACTTTGCAGCTGCAGGCGCATGGCTTGAACACGCTGTTGCTCAATGTAAGCGCTGAGAACAGCCACGCCACGGCCCTGCAATTGGCCGAGCAATTGCAGGTGGACGGCATCATGTTTTTGGGGACCACGCTCAAGCATGAGCTGATTGAGTTGGCTCAGCGCATCAAGCACATTCCGCTGGTGGTCATCATGCGCAACAGTGGCCTGGCCAACATCCCGTTTGTCAGCACAGATGGCTATGCCGCTGGGGCTGAGATTGCCGATCTTTTCCTGGCGCAAGGCTACCGGCGCATTGGGTACATGGCCGGCCCCATGTCTGTGCGCACCGAACTGCGCCGTATGGAGGGGTTTCGGGACCGTTTGGCCGAAATGGGTGTGCCGCTGACGGTGGTGCTGGAGTCCCAGCACTACCGGCGCGAACATGGCATGGCCGCACTCCAGCGCTACCTGGAGGCCACCCCCCGGGAGGGCCGCATGGAGGCCCTGTTTTGCGAGAACGACATTTTGGCCATCGGCGCCATGGACGCTCTGGTGGCTGGCAATGCCCGCAACAAGGTGGCCGTGGTGGGTTTTGACGACATTGAATTGGCGTCGTCCCCCAGTTACGAGCTCACCACCTTTCGTCAACCCATTGAGTACTTGGTGGGTCAAGCGATCAAGTTGGTGCTGGCACCCGAGGTCACGCCGGCGCATTCGGTGATGGCACCGGGCTCTCTGGTCTTGAGATCGTCGCATCGGCGTGTGAACTGATCGGCTTGGCTCGCGCTGGGTTGACTCAGGCCGAGGCGACTGGGCGGCCGTTTTCCAAACGCACCGTTTGGCCGGTTTTCCAGGACAAGGTGGCGGCTTCGGCCACGGCCAAGGCATTGACGCCGTCTTGCAACGTGACAGGGTATTGACCGCCCGTTTCGACGGCGCCCACAAATGCGCGCCATTCGGCTTCGTAGGCTTTCATGTAGCGTTCCAGGAAGAAGTATTCTGGTTTGGCGCTGGTGGCACCTGCGGTCGTGATTTTATTGACCGTGTTTTCCAGCACGTTGCCCGCTTGCAGCAGGCCCGTGGAGCCCAGCAATTCAATGCGTTGGTCGTAACCGTAAACCGCGCGGCGGCTGTTTTTGATAACGGCCAAGCGGCCATCGGCGTAGTGCAGTGTGATGACGGCAGTGTCCACATCGCCAGCGGCGCCAATGGCGGGGTCCACGATGCTGGAACCGATGGCGGTCACGGCCACCGGGGCGGCACCAAAGATCCAGCAGGCCATGTCAAAGTCATGGATGGCCATGTCGCGGAACAACCCACCCGAAACGTTGATGTACGCCACCGGAGGCGGCGCGGGGTCGAATGAGGTGATGGACAGCAACTCGCCTTTGCCGATGTCGCCGTTGTCGTAGGACTGTTTGAGTGCGGCAAAGTTGGGGTCAAAGCGGCGGTTGAAGCCGATCATCACCGGGCGGCCCAGCTTGGACACGGCCTCATTGCACGCCAGTGCACGCTCCAGGCTCAGATCGACCGGTTTTTCGCACAGCACCGCTTTGCCCGCCTTGGCCGCTGCTTCAATCAAATCGGCGTGGGTGTCTGTTGATGTCGCGATCAACACCGCATCAATGGACGGGTCGGCCACGATTTCTTGGGAGGTTTTGGCGGCAGCACCGTAGGCGGCGGCCAGTTTCTCGGCGGCCGCCAAGTTGACGTCCGACACCGCTACCAATTGGCAACCGGCGTGGGCCACAATGCTTTTGGCGTGTACATTGCCAATGCGGCCAGCGCCCAAAAGTCCAACTTTGATCATGAATATGCTCCAGGAAAAATCAATCCCGTTGATCGGGATAGCAAGGGTTGAGGGGTAAAGCAGGTGGCGGTTCAGGCGCCAAATTGGTTCATGAATTGCTCGAATTCAGCGTCAGCAATCGGCACCACGTGTTCCGCGGCGGGGTAGCCGCCGGTGTTCACATCTGCCACAAATTCTTTGAAAGCAGACACACGCTCGTTTTGCAGGCGTGCAAATTCCGGCGCAAAGTTGCGGTAGGTTTTGGCGTGGCGCGGCTTGTGGCCGCTGGTGTGGCCGAGCACGTCTTCTGCAAACAGGTACTGTGCGTCGGCACCCGCGCCAGCGCCCATGCCCAGCATCAGAACCGAGGTGTTTCGTGAGATGACTTCGGCAACCCGGTCGGGCACCACTTCCAGCTCGGCACCAAAAACGCCGATGGCTTCGAGCCGCTTGACGTGCTCCCAAACGGCCATCGCGCTGACGGCCGTTTTGCCCACCGCTTTGAACCCGCCGGTCCAGGTGCATTGGGAGGGAATCAGCCCCACGTGGGCCACCACCGGAACCGCCTCATCGCACAAGCGCTTCTGAATGGCCAGGCTGGCGGCGCAGTAAAAGCAGTCGCCCCCTATGGCCATGAATTTGAAGGATTCGCGCAGGTAGTCTTCGGCCGTGATCAGTTGGCCAAAAGGACCGTAAGGCAGGCCGACTTGAACGAAGCAACGACCAGCGGCCGCGCGCATCTCCGGTGAGAAAAAACGCCCTTCAATCGACAGCATGTCCACTCCGGCGGCGTCGGCAGCGGCGGCCTCGTCTGGGGTGGTCACGTAAAGCATCGAAATTTTGCGTTTGCCCTTGAGGGCGCGCATGTCGGCAACGGTGGGGCGGCGTGGAGAGGGGTTCATTTCAGACCTTTAGGCTTGGACGGTAAAAGCAGCGCGGAACGCTTCCAGGGCGGCTTCGGGCTCGCCCGAGGCGAAGGCCTCCATGCAGACGGCGCCACGGTAGCCCATGCGGTGCAGCGCTCTTGCAACACCGGCGTAATTGACTTCGCCGGTACCGGGCTCCATGCGGCCCGGAACATCGGCCACCTGGATTTCGCCGATCCAGGGCAAACACTGCTCGCACAGCTGAACCAGGTTGCCCTCGCCGATTTGGGCGTGGTACAGGTCCAAATTGAGCTTGAGGCCAGGGCGGTTGATGGAAGACACCAGCGCCAGGGTGTCTTGCGCCAGAGCGAAAGGCACACCGGGGTGGTCCACCGGCAGGTTGAGGTTCTCGATCATGAAAGTCACGCCGTGGGCCTCCGCCAGGTCGGCCACCCGGTTCAGGGTGTCGCGGGCCTTGAGCCACATGGCGCCCGTGACCACCTCGCAAGGGGTAACCGGCAAACCCCGGTCGCCCAGGCCCGTGCCATGCAAGTTGAGCCGGTCTACCCGCAGGCGTTTGCCCACCTCGATCGATTCGCGCGCGGTGCGCAGCAGCTCATCGGCGCCTTCGTCGTCAGCCAGCCGCCCTCGAAGGTAGCCGGTCATGGACGAAAAGTGCGCGCCCGAAGACTCCAGCATCGACAAGTCATGCGCCTGCCAGTTCCAGATCCCTACTTGAAAACCCATTTCTGTGAGGCGGCTGAGGCGCCAAGACATGGGCCGATCGGCCCAAAGCATTTCCGCGCAAGCGGCCAGTGTGAATTGGTCAGACATGGTGTGAGGTGTTGAGGTTGTCCCGAAAAAAACAGCGTGTTGCTTTTGTGGCTGCCCAGTGTACTTAAATATGCTACCGGGTGCAATGTATTGGAAAAATATTTTCGGCAGCAAGGTTGGAATGGAAACGCCTGCAATGACTTTGATGTTCTGATGATGAACTCAGAGAGAGTTTTTGCAACATTTTGATCATTGAGTGCCTTTTTAACCGGTTAATGATCCATGTTTGGAGTAAATAACGAGGGTAAACACTGAGCGATTCGATTTGTCGTGCGTGCTACAGTTTTGCACCCGGTTGCGAAAACCCTTGTTCTTGTGCTGGGCTGGCTTGGGGCTCTGGCCCATTTTTCTAGGATTCAAAAGCTGTCATGGACGATACGCAGTTCGGTGTACACAACAAGCGCGGCGACTTCACGCCCAATGCACCCCGGGAAATTGCCCCCTTTTGGGCGTGGCCACCCCAGCCACTCAAGGTGTTGAAGTGGCTGCCCGGGCTGTTGTGGCCGTGGAATTTGATTCACCTGACCACGGCCCTGTTGTGGTGGTATTTCGTGGTGCCGGACCAAGATACCCTGAAGGTGTTGAGCTGGTCTTGGCCCTTGTATTTGTTGGCCGTGAATTGGGCCGCCTGCTTTGTGTTTTACGGCTTTTTTGAGTGGCGTTTGTACAGCCGCAAGGCCCAAGGCATCCGCTTCAAGTACCACCACAAGTTTCCGGCCGATCAACCGTCTGACGTGTTTTGGTTCAAGAGCCAGAACATCGACAACTTCCTGCGCAGCTTTCTCATATCAATACCGCTGTGGACCGTGGTGCAGGTCATTTTTCTCTGGTGTTTTGCCAACGGTTGGGCAACCACCGTCAGCTGGGAAGAGCACCCGGTGTATTTGGTGGTGTTGATGCTGCTGACGCCCGCGATCCACGAAGTTCATTTCTACGTGATTCACCGCGCCATACATTGGAAGTGGATGTACAAGTGGGTTCACTCGATTCACCACAACTCGGTGAACCCGACCCCGTGGTCCTCGCTGAGCATGCACCCGCTGGAAGCGTTTTTGTACCACTCGGTGGCCCTGTGGCACTTGGTCATTCCGTCCAACCCCTTGGTGGCCATGTTCCAGTTGCATGCAGCGGGCTTTGGCGCCATCAACGGCCACCTGGGCTTTGAAAAATTGGAAGTTTCAGGTGATGTGGCGGTCGACAGCCACGCCTATACCCACTACCTGCACCACAAGTACTTTGATGTGAACTTCGGCGGCGACGGATTTGTGCCGTTGGACAAATGGCTGGGCACTTGGCACAACGGCACCAAAGAAGGTGACCGCCTGATGCAAGCCCGCTACGAAGAAAAACTCAAACGCATGAACGCGCGAAAGGAGGTGGGTTAACAACCGACCGACCACCGGTGGTGGCCACGCCCACGAGGCAGGGTGACCACTGGTTTGAACAACAGGACACGGCCCCATCAAGCCGCGCCCAAAACGCCCCCAGGCGTAACGGGGGAAGCAGGCAATTGCTTCCCACACCAACCCTTTGATTTGACACAAGAGGAGCACACATGAAATTCGCATTGAAAACGCTGAAACTGGCCGCAGTGGCCGCCACTCTGGTGGCCAGCGCCACGGTCGCGCTGGCAGCCGGCCCCAAAATTTACGTGGTGGGTGGCATGGCCAACGACCCGTTTTGGTCCCGCGTGAAAAAAGGCGCCGATGAAGCAGGTCAAGTGGTCAAGGCGGCCGGTGGTTCGGTCACTTGGCTGGGCCCACAAAACTACGACAACCTGGGCGCCGACGCAGCCAAGTTGATTCGCACCGCGCTGAGCCAAAAGCCTGACGCCATCGTGGGCCCGGATTGGGTTCCAGAAGCCATGGATGCCGCATTCAAGGAAGTGGTGGCCGCAGGTGTTCCGCTCATCATTTACAACGCAGGGGGCATGGAGGCGGCCAAGCGCTTGGGCGCCCAAAACTACATTGGCAGCGATGAGTACACCGCTGGCGTGGGCGGTGGTGAATACTTTGGCAACAAGGGCGTGAAGAACGTGTTGTGCGTTAACAGCCTGCCAGGTGCCACCAACACCGAGGCCCGTTGCAAGGGCGTGATTGACGGCATGAAGAAAAGCGGGGGCTCCGCCAAACAGTTGCCTTTGCCAGCCTCGGCCAAAAGCAACGCTACCGCAACCGCACAGGCTGTGAAAGCGGCACTGGAACGTGACAAAACCATTGATGGCGTGATCACCATCGGTTCCGATGACGCGACCGCAGCAGCCACCGGTATCAACCAGGCGGGTCTGACGGGCAAGGTCAAGCTGGGCACCTTTGACATGGACCCCGCCAACCTGCAGCGCATCAAGGACGGCACCCAGCTGTTCTGTATTGACCAGCAACCCTACCTGCAGGGTTACCTGGCGGTATCGCTGCTCAACGGTTACGTGCAGTACGGCCTGAAGCTGCCTACAGCACCCGTGCTGACCGGCCCTGGCATCGTCGACGCCACCAACGTAGCCGCCACTTTGGCTGGCGCAGCTGCAGGCGCTCGCTGATCGAGCCTTCCCCGCGACCCGGCCACGAGCTTGCCTGGGTGGCCAGGTCCGGGGACCTTTATTCGAAATTCCGTGACAGCAACACACACGCATGCTGCCCCCGGCAGACACGAGACTATGAACACAACGACGACGACCCCAGCCGTGGGTGCAAGGCCTGATGCGGGCAGTGGTTCGATAACATCAGCGCTGGGCAACCTTCTGCGCCGCCCCGAAACAGGTTCGTTTATTGGCCTGGTCTTGGTGTTTGGATTTTTTTCTGTTTTTGGTGGCCAATCGTTCACCTCGGCCAGCGGAGCGGCCAGCTGGCTCAACGTGGCCGCTGAACTGGGCATCATTGCCTTGCCCGTGGGTTTGCTCATGATTGCAGGCCACCTGGATCTGTCGGTGGGGAGCGTGATACCCGCCAGCTCCATGACCATGGCCATAGTGACCGGCTACTACGGTATGCCAGCGCCGGTGGGCATGGCTGCAGCCCTTGCTTTGGGGCTGGCCGTGGGATTTATCAATGGCTATTTGGTGATACGCACCGATTTGCCTTCTTTTATTGTTACGTTGGCCACCTTGTTTGCGGTTGCTGGCTTCACCTTGGGCATGTCGGTGATCTTGACGGGCAGCACCAGCGTTGCGCTCAAAACCGACGACCTGACCAAGGCCATTTTTGGTGACTTTGTGAACGGCAAGTTTGAGGTGGTGCTGTTTTGGTGGGCACTCGCCATTGTGCTGGTCGGCTATTTGCTCAGTTTCTCCAAATACGGCAACTGGATTTTCGCGTTGGGGGGCGACAAAGTCAGCGCCCGCAACGCCGGCATTCCCACCGACAAACTCAACGTGGCGCTGTTCATGTCCAGTGGCTTTTGCTCTGCGTTTGTGGGCATGTGCCAGGCCATTTTGTACAACAGCGCCCAAGTGTCGGGCGGGCAGTCGTTTATTTTCAATTCCATCATCGCGGTGGTGGTGGGGGGCGTGATATTGACCGGCGGTTACGGCTCGGTGGTTGGCATTGTTTTGGGCACGCTCACCTTCTCGATCGTCAACCAGGGCATTTACTACACCCCTTTCGACGCCAACTGGGCCAGTCTGATCATTGGGGTGCTGCTGTTGGCAGCGGTGCTGATGAACAACACCTTCCGCAAAATGGCGCTGTCCTACTCATCCCGTCCAAAAACCAAGGCACAGAAATGAAAAAGCCTATTCTCAAACTTGAAGGCGTTAACAAGTCGTTTGGACCGATCGATGTGCTTCACAACATTTCGTTGGAGGTGAAGGCGGGCGAGGTCTTGTGCCTGCTGGGCGACAACGGCGCGGGCAAATCCACATTGATCAAGATTCTCTCTGGCGTGCACAAGCCCAGCTCGGGTGTGTTTGAGGTAGACGGTGCACCCGTAGACTTGGAGAATCCCCGCGACGCCAGCGATTTGGGCATTGCCACCGTTCACCAGTTTGGGGGCACCTTTCCTTTGATGAGCATTGGCCGCTGCTTTTTTGTGGGCGCCGAACCCACCAAGGGTTTTGGCCCGTTCAAGATGTACGACCGCAAGACCGCGAACGCGGTGGCCGTGCAGGCCGTGCGGGAGTTTGGCATTACCCGCATTGACGACGGTGACCGCCTGGTGGGCGGACTGTCTGGGGGTGAGCGTCAGGCCCTGGCCATCGCTCGCGCCGTGCACTTTGGCGCCCGCGTTCTGATTTTGGATGAACCCACGGCGGCCCTGGGCGTAAAAGAGGCCGCGCACGTGCTGCGCATTGTGTTGCAGGCACGACGCAAGGGGATTGCGGTGATATTCATCACCCACAACGTGGTGCATGCCATGACGGTGGGAGACCATTTTGCGGTCTTGATTCGCGGCACCAAGGCGGCCGACTTCCGCAAAGGCGAAAAAACGCGCGAAGAAATCACCGATTTGATGGCGGGTGGCGAGGCAATGGCCGAGCTGGAAGCCGAAATCGAGAGCTACGCCTGATCCCACAGACCCCGAACAGCGGCCAACAGCGCCGCTGTGGGGTCATCAAAAGCGGCTCAGCAGCATGTGGGCCACGGCCTGCCCCAAGGCGCGGTGGCTGTCAGC
>JACCDQ010011751.1_pt1 | contig 16063 bp, 16 predicted proteins | sample 7446031 | NCBI WGS metagenome assembly JACCDQ01 (sample SAMN15323442, study PRJNA562643) | freshwater metagenome | isolation source: river surface water | place: USA:Blue River Watershed | collected 2017-08-17
AAGCCGATGGTCGGCAACAATGTTTCCCACGCAAACAACAAAACCAAGCGTCGCTTCCTGCCCAACCTGCAGAACCGTCGCTTCTGGGTTGAGTCGGAAAACCGCTGGGTGCGTCTGACGGTATCGAATGCCGGCATCCGCATCATCGACAAACTCGGCATTGAAGCTGTGCTCGCTGACATGCGTGCACGCGGTGCCAAGGTTTAAACGAATTCAGATTAGGGAATAGAGACATCATGGCAACCAGCAAAGGCCGGGAAAAAATCAAACTGGAGTCGACCGCAGGTACCGGTCACTTCTACACGACCACCAAGAACAAGCGTACGATGCCCGAGAAAATGGCGATCATGAAATTTGATCCGAAAGCTCGCAAGCACGTCGAATACAAGGAAACCAAGATCAAGTAATTGATCGGTTTTCTCGAATAAAAAAACCCGCTCTTGAGCGGGTTTTTTTATGACAGGGCATCGCGCACGCGACGCCCTTTTTGTTCCACCTTATGCGTAACTGCGCAGGCGCTGCGAAAATTCCTGCAGCGAGCGAATGCCTGACGCTTCTGCACGCGCGCACCAGTCACGCAGTTGCTGAACCAGCTGGTCACTGGTCGAGTGCGAGCGCTCCCACAAAGCCGCCAGCTCGACACGCATCTCATGCATCGTCTTCAGCGTATTGCTGTGCTTGAAGAGTTCCGAGAGCTGCTGTTTCTGGTTCGACTCCAGGCTTGCAGGCTCGCGCTGCAACAGCTTGCCGGTCGACTTCAGGAAGTCTGATTCAAGCTTGGATTTCGCGCGAATCTGATCGACCTCTTCACTCCATGTACGGCGCAGCGAACGAGCGTACTTGGCCATCACGTCGTAACGGTTAGCGACGATCGACTGCAGCGTAGCGCTGTCAGCAATGCGCTTGGTTCGATCGAACTTGGGCTCCGGCGCGACCTTCTTCACCTTCGCCAGACCAAAGAAAGAGAGGATGCAAATGTACATCCAGCCGATATCGAACTCATACCACTTGGCTGACAGCTTGGCCGACGTACCAAAGGTATGGTGATTGTTGTGCAGCTCCTCACCGCCGATGATGATGCCAATCGGGAGGATGTTCGTCGACGCATCCTTGCAGTCGTAATTGCGATAGCCCCAGTAGTGGCCGATACCGTTGATGATACCGGCGGCAGTTACCGGAATCCAGGCCATCTGCACAGCCCAGACCGTCAGACCGAGCACGCCAAACAGTGCCACGTCAATGATCAGCATGAGCGACACGCCGAGCGCCGAATGCTTCGAGTAGACATGGCGTTCGAGCCAGTCGTCAGGCGTACCGTGACCATACTTCTCCATCGTCTCGCGGTTTTTCGCCTCGGTGCGATACAGCTCAGCGCCCTCGAACACCACTTTTTCGATACCACGGGTGATCGGGCTGTGCGGATCCTCGACGGTCTCGCACTTCGCGTGGTGCTTGCGATGGATCGCAGCCCACTCTTTGGTAACCATGCCGGTCGTCATCCACAGCCAGAAGCGGAAGAAATGGCTGGGAATCGCATGCAGGTCAAGCGCACGGTGCGCCTGGCAGCGGTGCAGGAAGATCGTGACGGACGCGATCGTAATGTGGGTGACAGCGAGTGTGAACAGCAGGATGGTCCAACCGCTCGAATGAGTCACGCCGTTCAGCAGGAAGTCTAGTACGAAATCCAAGCCGGAATTCTGAGTCATTTTTTCTCCATACAATCAAAGGACACAGATAAACGCCAAACGCCCACCCCGTCCAACCAATAATTGTACGTCTTTTTGCTGCTCAACGTTTCGCCACTCGCCGATTTTTTTCAAATAAAAGCTTGAAAATCAATGACTTGTTAGTCTGCGTGGCGACCAGCGGTTCTCCCTCAGCGGTTCTCCCGTTTACTCACAACATCGCAAACCAACGAAATCAGCGCAAAACCAGCGGCTTTGCTGCAGATTGGTGGCGCATCCAGTTCACCACATAACGTTCAGCAACCCGCGGGTGATTACGAATAATCAGCAGATTTTCCGCGTTCAGATGTTGTGCGCCCCAAGTGAAGTTGTAGCTGCCAGTGATGACAATTGGCCAAGATGTTTGAGAATCGACCACCATAAGCTTGTTATGTGCGTGCCGATAATGGTCGTCGAGCCATACGGGAATTCCGGCATCCGCCAGCTTGGATAAGGCAGACGCCGGACTGTCAGCATGCTGTGTCGCATCTGCGATGACCCTGACGTCGACGCCCCGGTGATGAGCATCTATCAGACCGGCAGCGATTTCCCGACTGGTTAGCAAAAATGCCTGAACCAGTATCTGTTCGCACGCCCCGTCGAGCACCTGCAGCAATTGCTTCTCCGCATCGTCCCAAGGTGGGAAAAATGCTTCGATAGAGGGAATATCCGTCTTTAACCTCGGACATTCGCGAGCCGCACCTTGGACAGTGACAATCAGCAGCGTCGCCGCCAACAAGTCACGCCAGATGCGGCGAACGATCATTGCCGACGTTCGAGCACTGCAGCAAAAAAACCGTCTGTCCGATGCAAATCAGGCCGTAATTGCAGGTAATTCCCGGTATCCAGCGAAATCTTCTGCGACAAAAGCAGCTCATTGGCCGGCAGCAACGTGAATTCCGGATGGGTAGCGAGGAAAGACTCGACAATCTTTTCGTTTTCCTCGGCCAACAGGCTGCAGGTGGCATAAACGAGCCGCCCGCCCGGTTTCAGCAGACGTGCCGCACCCGCAAGAATAGCCTGCTGCTTTGCATTCAACTCGACAATATCTGTGGGCTGCTGACGCCACTTCATGTCTGGATTGCGGCGTAGAGTGCCAAGTCCGCTGCACGGCGCATCGACCAGTACACGATCAATTTTGCCGGCCAGACGCTTCACTTTCGCATCGTTTTCATGGGCGATCACAACAGGATGCACGTTCGACAAACCGCTGCGTGCGAGTCTCGGCTTAAGTTTCGCAAGGCGCTTTTCGGACACATCAAACGCGTAGAGTCGTCCCGTATTCCGCATTGCAGCGCCGATGGCCAATGTCTTTCCGCCGGCGCCCGCACAGAAGTCAACGACCATCTCACCACGCTTCGCGCCCAGCACTTGAGCGAGCAGTTGACTGCCTTCGTCCTGCACTTCAATGCCGCCATCTTTGAACATCGCCAGGTTCTGCAAGGCCGGCTTTTTGGACAGGCGAAGTCCTAGTGGTGCGTACGGCGTGCGTTCAAAAGAGATATTCGCCTCAGCCAGCGCAGCCTCAGCGTGTTCTAGTGTGCTTTTCAGCGAATTTACGCGCAAATCCAGCGGGGCCGGGCGGTTCAGTGCCGCCATCAACTGGGGCGCGCTTTCGTCGCCATACTGCGCCAGCAAGCGCTCCCGAATCCAGTCAGGAAAATTCGAACGTACCGCCAGCGGCAAGTTGTCGCGATCGATCGCCATCACACGATTGAGCCATTCAGATTCCTGCTCCGACAAGCCTGCAATCGAATCGGCCCCGACGGCTTCAGCGAGCGCAAGCAGAGCAACCCGACGGATCTGCGAGCCGACACCAGAATCAACAAACTGCATTAGTACCGAACGATTGCGCAGCAAGCTGTAGACGGCTTCGGCAATTGCACCACGCTCACGCCCGCCGAGGCGGGGATGCTCGCGGAAAAAACGAGACAAAGTCACATCGGCTGGACCGGCAAAGCGCAATATCTCGCGCAAAGCCTCTTCCGTGCTGCCGACGACGTACGGGGGCAATCTCATGGGAAATCCTGATAAAAACTACGAGCCGCGAAGGCGGCCCGGGGTGATTCAGCAGCTGGCGACGCGGCGAACCCGATCGCCGTCCAGCCACACTCGGCCTTCGATGATGTCGCGCACAGCGCGCGGATAGATCACATGCTCCTGCTCCAGCACGCGCTTGGCAAGCACCGATTCGGTATCGTCGTCCAGAACCGGCACCACAGCTTGTTCAACGATCGGCCCATGATCCAGTTCAGGAGTCACGAAATGCACTGTCGCCCCATGGAACTTCACACCGGCATCCAAGGCCTGTTGATGGGTCGCCAGCCCCGGGAAACTGGGCAGCAAAGACGGATGAATATTCAACAGGCGGCCATGGTAGTGCTGTACAAAAGCAGCGGTCAGTATGCGCATGAATCCGGCCAGTACAACGAGGTCAGGCTCGAAACGATCAATGGCGTCCGCCAGCGCACGATCGAAACTGTCGCGGTCAGAATAGTTGCGATGCTCGATGGTGACAACCGGTATGCCTGCCGCCTGAGCAGTATCCAAGCCTGCGGCACCGGCTTTGTTGCTGAACACCGCTGCAATCTTGGCGGGCCATTTTTCTGCGGCCGCAGCACGCAAAATGGCTTCCATATTGCTACCCCGACCAGAAATGAGGATGACGATTTGTTTCATGGCGCGCATTTTAACAGCGCGCCAGACTTCGCCATGCGGCAGCAGGATTACTGAAAAGAGAAAAACGCTCGGAACGGAATTTTCTTCTCTGCCCAATAGTCGGCCGCGTCGCGAAAAACATCCAGCAGGTTCTCTCGAGCCTCGCGGTCGAATTTCTGCGTATTTGGCAATTGTTCAAGCACGATCAAAAAACCGGTTTGCTTGCCCGCCTTGTACATTTGCTCTGTCAGGCAGTTTCGCAACGCGTCAAAATTCTTTCCGAAGGGCTTGGGCACCAGAAACGCCTCGGCGATCGCCGCCAATACCTGCTGACGTGTCAGTGCCTGCGAACAATTCGCATAAAGGAAATGGTGGCTAAGCCGAATGGCCTCGGACTGCAACTCGGCGACACGGAATGCGCGAATGGATTGCACTACATTCCCCGGAACCGCACGCAGCAACCCGCCGACTGCCACTGCTTCCTGGATCTCTTCGTCGCGCTGTGGAGGCGCGCTGAGCATGTAAATATTCACGATCCTGTTGAAACGACTTAAGGCACGCGCACTCCGACATGGAGATGTTTTTATTTCAATATTGCACGTGGAAGCACCAAAACGATGCCAGAGCGAATCTCTACGACTGAGTCGCTTGATATATAGCAATTCGAAATGATACCTGCGCTTTGGTTCCGATAAAACCCCTGACGGGCGCCAATCGCACTAAATAAGTACAGAAGTAATAATTTTGCAGCATTGCCCGAACCGCAGAGCGGCAAACCGGCATTGATCGATTCATTCGCATGAGCCTCCGCTCAAGAATCGATCAATGAAGCTCTGCCAATGTCTGAATGCCGGCAACAACTGGCTTCTGTACTGAAGTCACATCAAAAAATGCCAAAACTTCGTCTCGACGTGTCAAGGTATCAATTTGACCAAGTTCGATGAGCGATCTTGTATAGCTTGATTCGAACAGCAAATACGAGGCCAATGCTGCACCACGGCGCTCAGTTGCACCAATTGCCGACAAAAGAGCACGGATAGGCACTGGCAAGCTACCAACATGCCGGCTGGCAATAATATCCAGCGGCTGCGATGGCGTAATTGCCAGCATACGCACGGGACGCAACGCCGTCTTTGTCAGCTGCTCCGGGGTAAGCAGGGACAAAGTACTGTTGATGCGCGACATACGCTCAAGATCGACTGATAATCCATCAAGAAAGATGCTGGATAACGCATGTCCGGCAATTTGCGCGAGGCTGGGATAGCCGGAAAACTCCGAGAAACTGCGATCTGGCCCCGTGATATTGCCCGCGCCGATCACGAGCACCTTGTTTGCCCCAAGGTGGATGGCAGGCGAAATCGGGGCTACTTCGCGCAGCGATCCATCCCCAAAATATTCACATCGCTCAGAGCAATACAACGGAACTGCGGGGAAAATCAGAGGAATCGCAGAAGATGCGAGCAGATGATCGACGCCAATCTGTTGCGGCAAGGACATTCTCTGAGCGCGTCGCCACGGCAAAATTTCAGGTGCTGCCTGATAAAAAGTCACATGTCGGCCCGCAGTGTAGGAAGACGCCGACACGGCAAGCGCGCTCAGATAACCGGCGTCGAGCGCGGCATCAAGGCGTGGCAGGTCGAGCATCTTGTGCAGCAAACCAACCAAGGGGGAGTTGTCGAGCAGGGACATCGGCGGGCTTGCGTGCCATTTGCGCAGCAGCCAGCCAAAGGACAGCAACGACAACCAGCGTGCGCCGGAACGAATCACGCCGATCGAATCGGCACGGTACACCTGCTCGACCTCCAGCTGTCGCCAGATTTTCAGTAACTGCGTGACGCTGTCACCAAAATCATCAGCGCGGCAGGCAAAGGCAGTCGCATTGATCGCTCCGGCCGAGGTACCGCAGACAATATCGAAGGGATTTTTTCTAGACGACCATCCGGTTTCGCTGAGCAGCGAAAAAATGGCCTGCAACACGCCTACCTGGTAAGCGGCGCGCGCGCCGCCGCCCGTCAGGAACAACGCGGTTTTCTGCGGCGAGGACATGACAGCAAGATTACCAGCACGCAAAGTCACCGGGTGCATTCGCTGGTTACTATGGTGGCCGTGCCACAGCCGGCCGGCAGGCGTCATTTCAGAGCATGACTTTCGAGCGCAACGTCAAGAACTCAACAAGCAAAAAAAAGCCGCACCGAAGTGCGGCCACATCGCAATCGAACTTGCTTACTTCGGTTGCATGCGAATAGCGCCATCGAGCCGGATCGTTTCGCCGTTCAGCATCGCATTCTCAATGATGGATTTTGCGAGTTGCGCGTATTCCGCCGGCTTGCCGAGACGGGAAGGGAACGGCACCATCTTGCCGAGGGCGTCCTGCACTTCCTGCGGCATGCCAAGCAGCATCGGGGTCTCGAAGATACCCGGAGCAATCGTCATCACGCGAACGCCGTTGCGCGACAGGTCACGCGCCATTGGCAACGTCAGACCGACCACGCCGGCCTTGGAGGCACCATAGGCTGCCTGACCGATCTGGCCATCATAGGCAGCGACCGACGCGGTATTGATGATCACGCCGCGCTCGCCACCGGCATTCGCTTCGTTGTTCGCCATCGCCGCAGCTGCCAGGCGCGCCATGTTGAAGGTACCGATCAGGTTGATGTTGATCACGCGCTGGAACACGTCCAGCGGATGCGGGCCATCCTTGCCGACGGTCTTGACTGCCGGCGCCACGCCAGCACAGTTGACCAGACCCATCAGCTTGCCCATCGACTGCGCAGCGGCCACTACAGCCAGGCCATCCGCCTCGGACGTCACGTCGCACTTCACAAATTTTCCGCCCAGTTCCGCTGCCAGCTTTTCGCCGGCCTCGACCTGCACGTCGGCCAGCACGACCTTGCCGCCGCCATCGACGATCATGCGCGCCGTCGCGGCGCCCAGACCAGACGCACCGCCGGTGATGATGAAGACGTTGTTCTTGATTTCCATTGTTTCTCCAGATTGACTGAGGTTGCAGAAGCTGTGAGGGAAGCCGGGCTTGTGGCCCACCGTAGCCCGCTATGATAACCGCAGCAACGACAAAGGCAGCCTAAGCTGCCTTTGAAATGAGCAAAACCGGTGTTGGCCGGCATTGACGCAAGCCGACGCGCGGCAAAAACCTGCGCCGCGCATCGGTCGTCAGGCAGGCTAGCCGATCAGACCGGTTGAACCCAGCAGCGGCACGATCAGCAGCGCCACCAGGTTGATGATCTTGATCAGCGGGTTCACTGCCGGACCGGCCGTGTCCTTGTAAGGATCACCAACCGTGTCGCCGGTAACAGCCGCCTTGTGCGCATCGCTGCCCTTGCCGCCGTGGTTGCCGTCCTCGATGTACTTCTTCGCGTTGTCCCACGCGCCTCCGCCGGTGCACATGGAGATGGCGACGAACAGGCCGGTGACAATCGTACCCATCAGCAGACCGCCAAGCGCCTTCGGCCCCAGCACCAGACCGACCACGATAGGCACGACGACTGGCAACAGTGACGGAATCATCATTTCCTTGATCGCCGCCGCCGTCAGCATGTCGACCGCCCTGCCATATTCCGGCTTGGCCGTGCCCTGCATGATGCCGGCGATTTCACGGAACTGGCGCCGTACCTCCTCGACCACCGAGCCGGCCGCACGCCCCACCGCCTCCATCGCCATGGCACCGAACAGGTAGGGAATCAGACCGCCAAGGAACAGGCCGATGATGACCATCGGATCCGACAGGTCGAAGTTCACCGAAATGCCACGGGCGCCGAGCGCGTGCGTGTAATCGGCAAACAGGACCAGCGCTGCCAGGCCGGCGGAGCCGATCGCATAGCCCTTGGTCACCGCCTTCGTCGTATTGCCAACGGCATCGAGCGGATCGGTAATGTCACGCACGCTGTCCGGCAGGTCCGACATTTCTGCAATGCCGCCCGCGTTGTCCGTGATCGGACCATAGGCATCGAGCGCGACCACGATACCGGCCATCGACAGCATTGCGGTTGCGGCGACCGCAATGCCGTACAAGCCAGCCAGTCCATAGGACACCAGAATGCCGGCGCACACAAACAGCACCGGCCATGCAGTTGACTTCATCGAAATGCCGATGCCGGCAATGATGTTGGTTGCATGCCCGGTGGTCGATGCCTGCGCGATGTGCTTGACCGGATGGAAGTCGGTGCCCGTGTAGTACTCGGTAATCCACACCATTGCCGCCGTCAGCACCAGCCCGACCACGCACGAACCGAACAGCGCCATCGCCGACACCACGCGATCGCCTGCCATCGTCAGCGGCGCAGGGAACATCGACGTGGTCACAAAGTAGAACGCAACCAGTGACAGCACGCCGGAGACAATCAGCCCACGGTACAGCGCGGGCATCACGTTCTTCATCCCGGGCTTCGCCTTGACGAACATCACGCCGATGATGGACGCAATGATGGACACACCACCAAGCACCAGCGGATACATCACCGCTGCCCCCGGAGCCGACACCACCATCAGCGCGCCAAGCGCCATCGTTGCGATCAGCGTCACCGCATACGTCTCGAACAGATCGGCCGCCATGCCGGCGCAATCGCCGACGTTATCGCCGACGTTATCGGCAATCACCGCCGGGTTGCGCGGATCGTCTTCGGGAATGCCGGCTTCGACCTTGCCGACCAGGTCAGCGCCGACATCGGCACCCTTGGTGAAGATGCCGCCGCCGAGGCGCGCAAAGATCGAGATCAGGGACGAGCCGAACGCCAGGCCGAGCAAGGGCTTCAGTGTCGCCGAATCAGGCGTTTGCAGCCCGCCGATGTACCAGTAGAACACCGACACACCCAGCAATCCGAGCCCGACTACCAGCATGCCGGTGATGGCACCACCGCGGAAAGCGACATCAAGCGCCGGGCCGATGCCCTGCGTCGCCGCCTGCGCGGTACGCACATTCGCACGAACCGACACGTTCATGCCGATAAAGCCGCAGGCCCCCGACAGTACGGCGCCAAGCACAAAGCCAGTCGCAGTTTTCATGTCGAGGAAGATGCCGATCAGGATCGCCAGCACCACGCCGACCACGGCGATGGTGCGGTACTGGCGGGCCAGATAGGCAGCAGCACCCGCCTGGATCGCGGCCGCGATTTCCTGCATTCTGGGATTGCCGGCATCCTTGCCAAGGATCCAGCTGCGTGAAACGAGTCCGTAGATCACGGCGATGATTCCGCAAGCGACGGCAAACCACAAGCCTGTTGATGCCATATGTCTCCTCCTGAAAGTCACGACAGTTTTTGAAACGCGGCTACCCTGCCTTGTCCCGGCAGGTGGGCCGTTCACAACAAACTCTTCGTTCTCCCGCTTTGTAATGCTGGTTGGTGCGGGTCTTACTCTAGGTCTCGCAATATGTAAGCACCATGAAAAAGCGGACCCTCAGGTCCGCTTTTTACGTGGTCAAATCATTCCGCCAGTGCTGCAAAGGCGCGGTCGCGAATCTCGTCGACGGCGCCGACCCCGGCAATTTTTCTGTACTTCGGTGCGCCGGCCTGACCGGACTTGGCCCAGTCGTTGTAGTAACCGACAAGTACCTTGGTCTGATCGTGATAGACCGCAAGGCGCTTCTTCACCGTATCTTCGCGATCGTCGTCGCGCTGAATCAGCTCATCGCCAGTTACGTCATCCTTGCCTTCGACTTTCGGCGGATTGAACTTCACGTGATAGCTGCGACCCGACGCCGGATGCACGCGACGGCCGCTCATGCGCTCGACGATGGCCTCGTCCGGCACATCGATTTCGAGCACGTAGTCGATCGCCACGCCCGCATCCTTCATCGCGTCAGCCTGCGGAATCGTGCGCGGGAAGCCGTCAAACAGATAGCCGTTCGCGCAGTCCGACTGTTTCAGGCGATCCTTCACCAGACCGATGATGATGTCGTCGGACACGAGGCCACCGGCATCCATGACTTTTTTCGCAGCGATACCGAGCGGTGTGCCCTCTTTCACTGCTGCACGAAGCATATCGCCGGTCGAAATTTGCGGAATGTTGAATCGTTCCTTGATATAGGCAGCCTGTGTGCCCTTACCTGCACCTGGTGCTCCCAGCAAAATGAGCCGCATCGTGATTAAATCCTTAACTTGTATTTTTATATCTTTAGAGATTCTGACAAAACGTCGCTGGCCGGCGGCAGCGCCGCAATCGCCTAGGAAAGCGGCAGCTCAGTGCAAGATACCAACGATGTTTTGCAAGAGTCCCTGCAACCGCCTTCCGCGGCAGCGCGACCGTATTGTCTGACAGTTAGCTTGCCCGAAACTTACCACAGAATGCCGGGATGCTACCCGATATCAACCTGCGTTGAAATTGCTCAATCGACAAAATGGCGGCGGACACGCTCGAGATCCGATGGCGTATCAACACCGGCAGGCGGTGCATCGTCAATCACGTGAACCGCAATTCGGTAGCCATTCCAGAGCACACGCAGCTGTTCAAGCGCCTCGATCGTTTCCAGCGGCGACACCGGCAGCGTCGGGTAGCGCTGCAGGAAATCCTGTCGGTACGCATACAGGCCGATATGCCGCAGCGGCTGGTATCCCGCGGGCATGGCCGAACGATCAAGCGCAAAGGCGTCACGATGCCAGGGCAGGGGCGCGCGCGAGAACATCAATGCATCACCCTTCGCATCGAGCACGACCTTCACCACGTTCGGATTAAACACGTCGGCAATATCGTGGATCGCATGCGCTGCGGTCGCCATCGGCGCATGCGCATCGACGCGTGCAGCACAGGCATCGATCAGCGCCGGATCAATCAGCGGTTCATCGCCCTGCACATTGACGATGACTGCATCGTCCGGCAAACCGGCGAGTGCAGCGACTTCAGCGATCCGGTCGGTGCCCGACGGATGATCAGCGCGCGTCATGCGCGCCGCGATGCCATATCGTTCGCACGCGGTCAGCACATCCGCGTGATCGGTCGCCACGATGACCTGGCTCGCCTTCGACATCGCCGCGCGCTCGGCCACACGCACAACCATCGGCTTGCCGCCAAGGTCGGCCAGGGGCTTGTCGGGCAGGCGTGTCGACGCCATTCGAGCCGGGATAATTACGGTAAACGACATCGGCAAAACCACTTCAGGCAGGATCAGTCGCACCGGTCGATGCAGCATTCAGGTCGCGAGCCTCTTCGGCCCACATGATAGGAATGCCATCGCGAATAGGATAAGCCAGCCGATCGCCCTGGCAGATCAGCTCCTGCGCGTCCTTGTCGTACTTCAGCGGCCCTTTGCACAGCGGGCAGACCAGGACCTCAAGCAATCGTGTGTCCACGCAATTTCTCCACAATATGGTCAGCCAGAGGTTCGCCGATCGACGCCTCCACCGGCACCGACCACACGCGATTGTCTGCGGCGAGTGATGCGATGCGCGCGCATTTTACTGCATCCTTGTCAGTCACCAGAATGAAGTCAGCCACGATCCCGGCGAAAGGATTGTGAGAGAAATCATAGTGATCGGGCAGCGCGATGGTCTGCGCCAGTCGCACTCCCTGCGCAGTCAGCATGTCAAAAAACCGCTGAGGATGCCCAATGCCGGCAGCGGCCACCACGCGTACGCCATCCGGAATCGATGCCAGCGGCATCCGCTGTGTCCGATCCGAAATGCGTTCTGCATGGTCGCCGGCCAGTTGCATCAAGTAACCGCCGGCAGCGGGCAGTGCACCGTTACCGACGTAAAAATCACTGCGGCGCGATGCCGGCTCGCGCAACGGCCCGGCCGGCAACAACCAGCCATTGCCATGACCGCGCGCATCCGACAGCTGGATCTCCAGTTGCCGAACGAGCGCATAGTGCTGCAGCCCGTCATCCGACACGATGACATCAATCCCCGGATGTAGCTGCAGCAGCCGCTGTGCGGCCTGCACACGTCGGCGGCCGACAACGACCGGTACGCGCGCCTTCAGAGAGATCAGCAAGGGTTCGTCTCCGACGTCGGCAGGCAGGCTGCGCTCGCTGACCTCGATCACCTGATCAACGTTCGCGCCATATCCGCGCGAGATCACCCCGGGCCGAAAACCTCGCTGACGCAACTGGTCGACCAGCCATATCACCAGCGGTGTCTTGCCAGTGCCACCGACGAAAATATTGCCAACCACGATCACCGGTACAGGCAAGACGGCCTGATTCAGCACACCCAGCGCATATAAGCGGCGTCGCAGGCAGACCAAGGCGCGATACAGCAGCGACAGAGGCCACAGTAGCCACGCGAGCAAGCCGCGCTTTTGCCATGCGCGCGTGAGCCGGTCGGCCAGAGAATACGAGGATAAAGTGTTTTGCATTGAGCGACTTTAACAAAACATGTTCGCTCATACGTATCGACTCAAGTCGCTACATGACCACTGATGCAATGGGGTTCAGCCGTGCCCGCAGCATTTTGCCGCAGGCATTCAGAGCCTGTCTCGTCAGGCCGCTGGCGGCGTTGGCAGTCCCTGGTCGTACGTCTGTACTGTCGGCGGGACGGCCGCCTTGCCACCGACCTAACGAGACAGGCTCTTACTCTGCGGACTCCGGGCGGGTTGAGAAGGCCAGCGCAGGCAAACCAGCAAGCCGGGCGGCTTCCATCACATGCACCACGGACTGATGCGTCGCGAGCGCGTCTGCAGACACCTCAAGCTGGCAGGCCGGATCGCCGTGCGCCGCCTCGGCAAGCACCCGCGAAAGCGCATGAGCGTCCGCCGACACGGGCCGACGCCCTACCGACACCTGCCCGTCGGCGCTGACAGCGACAAGCACCACGCAACGCGGCGGGGGCGATTTTTCGGCGGCGGCATCGGGCAACATCAGCCGCATGGAACCGAATCGATTGAAGCTCGTGCTGACCATCAGGAAAATGACGACAACCAGCAGCACGTCAATAAAGGCGATCAAGTTCACTTCGGGCCGGTCGCTGCCACGCGAGGTACGGAAATTCATCTCAGCTGCGCTCGCTGATGCTGGTCACGAAGCGTTGCGCCTGCTGCTCCAGCTCGATGACAAATCCATCGACCAGCGCATGAAAATGGCGATGAAACAGCAGTGCGGGAATGGCGACCGCAAGGCCAAACGCCGTGTTATACAGCGCGACCGAAATGCCATGGGCTACTTGCTGCGGATCGGCGCCGCCGATCTCCTGCGCACCAAACAGCTCAATCATGCCGATCACGGTGCCGAACAAGCCCATCAACGGTGCCACCGTCGCAACGGTGCCGAGCGTGGTCAGGTAACGCTGCAGCTGATGCGCGGCCGCTCGACCTGCGTCTTCGATGGCCTGGCGCATCGCCTCGCGCGGCGCGTCAAGGTGGCGCATGCCGGCTGCCAGCACCCGGCCAAGCGGCGAATCCTGTTCGAGCTGACCAAGCATTTCATCGTCAACCCGCCCGGCACGACTGACTGCAATCGCTTCATTGAGCAGTGTCGGCGGCAGAACATGCACGCTGCGCAAGTACAATGAGCGCTCGACGATCAGCGTCATGCCAACGACAGACGCAACCAGCAAAAACCAGACCGGCCAGCCAGCGGCCTGAACCATCGATAACAAGATAGAAGCTCCCGGGCAGGTAAACGCAGGCTGCGAATTTAGCCGCTTCACTTTTCCCGGGCAAGGCAAACTCTCGAGAATGACGACAACCAACATCGCTTGTCCAAACGCAAAGTCGCTGACCGCTCGAATGTTCCTCAACCCGACTTGTTTCACTAGCGATGAGCGCCTGAAAACGATGGCCTTGTAGCGACACTCAGTGCGTCGCCTGCGCAGCAAACTGGCGAAACCGGGTGGCAAGTTGTCCACGACGACTGTGGACAACTTTGTGGGCAAGCCACCATTGAATACGCAAAGCCCTTGATTTCTAAGCGTTTTCCGTTGCTGCATCAGAATAAGGCAGGAAAGCTTTCCTTTTGAAAATCAGTCACTTGCAATAAATGAAAGCACGACCCGTGAGACCACCTCCGTCATTCATCCCCGATGGCAAAAATGTGGAAAGTTCGACAAGTCTTCGCCTCTCTGGAAAACAGACCTCATGATGACGACCGATATGGGCAGCGACATTCTCACTGTGTCGCAGCTGAATCAGGCGGTTGCCCGAATGCTGGAGCGCAACTTCGCATTGACCTGGATCGCCGGAGAAATTTCCAATTTCACCCGCGCTGCATCCGGCCACTGGTATTTCACGCTGAAAGACGCGAACGCGCAGGTGCGTGCCGTCATGTTTCGCGGACGCGCTCAGTACGTCGATTTCAACCCGCGCGAAGGCGACAAGATTGAGGTGCGCGCTACCGTCGGCCTGTATGCGCCGCGCGGCGATTTTCAGATCAACGTCGAAGCGATGCGCAAGGCCGGCGTCGGCAATCTGTACGAAGCCTTCCTGCGACTGAAGGCGGCACTGGCGACCGAAGGCCTGTTCGACGCCGCGCGCAAGCGCCCGCTGCCGGCGTTTGCACGCACGATCGGCATCGTCACCAGCCCGCAGGCCGCCGCGCTGCGCGACGTGATCACGGCCTTCCGCCGGCGCGCGCCGCATGTGCAGCTGATCCTGTATCCGACTCTGGTGCAAGGCGAAGGCTCGGCCGACCGGATCGCCGAGGCCATCGCCATCGCCTCGCGGCGAGCTGAATGCGACCTGCTGCTGGTCTGTCGCGGCGGTGGCAGTCTTGAAGACCTGTGGTCCTTCAACGACGAGAAGGTCGCTCGAGCGATCGCCGCCTGCAGCATGCCGGTGATCTCCGGCGTCGGCCACGAAACCGATTTCACGATCGCCGACTTTGTCGCTGATCTGCGCGCGCCCACGCCGACGGCCGCCGCCGAACTGGCGGCCACGCCGACGCGCGACTGGCTGGCCACCGTCGGGCAGCATGCACGCGACCTCAGCGACGCCCTTCATCGCCAGCTGAAGGACCTGGCGCAAACACTGGACTGGCATGCGAACCGGCTGCAAAGCCCGGCCGCCGCAATCCGCCAGCAGCGGCTGCGCATCGATACCCTGCAACTGCGACTGCGACATGCCACGCAATCGCCGCTGAGTTCAGCACGGTTCAGGCTGGAGCAATTGGGCCGCCGGCTGCAGCATGCGCTGCCCGACACGGTCACGCGCCGCACCCAGCTGCAGGCGCAGTCATTGCGCCTGTCGACTTTGTTTGGCACGCAGCTCACTGCCGCGCGTCACCGCCAAACAGCCCTGCAGGCACAGCTCGAGCTGCTGGCGCCGCAACGCACACTGGAGCGCGGCTACGCGATCCTGCAGGATGCCGACGGCAAGGTACTGCGCGACACCGCCCAGCTGTCGCCGTCGCAGCAACTTACAGTAACGCTGGCCAATGGCAGCGCCGCAGTCGGCATCGATACGGTCCGCCCGCTGAAGGACGACGGCATTCCGGCCGATGCCCCGGTCGCCGGCAAAGCACGGAAGCGATAACACCCTTACAATGCGGGGTTCGAAACATACCCGCACCGAACGCAACCCAACAGAACAGAAAGGACGAACGTATGGAACACACCTTGCCCGCACTGCCGTACGCGATGGATGCCCTCGCACCGCACATCTCGAAGGAAACCCTCGAGTACCACTATGGCAAGCACCATCAGGCCTACGTGACCAACCTCAACGGCCTCCTCGAAGGCACTGGCCTTGAGCACCTGACCCTGGACGAGCTCCTGGCCGTTCAGGACAAGTGGCCCTCC
>JACCDQ011714609.1_pt1 | contig 16061 bp, 24 predicted proteins | sample 7446031 | NCBI WGS metagenome assembly JACCDQ01 (sample SAMN15323442, study PRJNA562643) | freshwater metagenome | isolation source: river surface water | place: USA:Blue River Watershed | collected 2017-08-17
AGGAATACACCGACATCATCGGCAAGCTGATGAAGGAGTGCTCCGAGCACTTCCTGATGCAGTTCGGCGTCAAGGGTGAATGCAGCCCCGCTGTGGGCGACGTCTGGCTCAAGGACTGATGAAGTCCTGCGAGAGCGACGTGCCACCCACGACGCTCTCATTCGAAGCACCTGTCCAACCGACAGGTGCTTTTTCTATGTCCGCCCGAAAAGCGGAACCCGCTGAGGCGGGCTGCGGCAGGCGTGCCCGCACGTGTCAGCCCAGGTGCGCGTTCACGGCGTCGACGACCGCGCCCACATCGCAGGCGTAGAAGCCCGCGGAGTTGGCCGAGTTCAGCTCGATGACTCGCGGGCCAGAGGGCGTCTCGGCGACATCGAGCGTGAAGGCTTCGTTGGGCGCCCACCGGTTCACGCACTCCTGCGCGAAGCGGCTGACATCCGGGGGCACCTCGGTGCTCGAAGCCACCCGGTCGCCGCGCTTGTAGCGCGAACCGGTAACCACTCTGCCCGCAATGACGAAAAATCGGTACTCGGCAGCAATCTCGGTGAGCGGCGCAGCCGCGATGCGGTCAGACAGCCGAAGCGTGACGTCCCGGTCCTCGCAGAGGCGGCTCACGCCCAGGCGAAACGCCTCGAACTCGTCCCAGGTCATGACCGTGCCCGCGAAGGACTTGGTGTCGAGCACCGGGCGCACGAAGAACCGCTCGAAGCGACGAGGCATGTCGGCAAGCGTCGTGCAGACCGCCCCCGCGTTCAAGGCCCGCTCGCCGTAGCGCTCGAGCAGGAGCTCGTAGTCGAGGCCCTGGTCGAAGTAGCCGGGGCGCCACCCCTCGGCCCGGGCGACCCGGCCGAGCCCGGTGCTGCCGTAGACGAACACGGGCCCCCGGGGCGCAGGTGCCGGTCCGTCCAGCAGATTGAAGACCGGCACGAGCCGCACCAGAGAATGCGCGGTGCCGCGCGATTGCAGGGCGCCGACCAGCTCTGCGAGCGTGTCGGGGTTGATGAGGTTGGCTTGGAGAATCCAGTGCATGGCATCGGGTCGGAGCCTGCGCCCTAGCGATTGTTCTGTGCCGTCGCTCGCCGCGGGCACGAACGTCCAGGACTGGTGGGACCCGAGGCTGCTCCCTACACCGAGCAGGACATCAACCTGGAGCCAATTCCATGCAAACCCTCAAGGACGCCGGATACCCTGGCTGGCCCTACATCCACAACGCCGCCGGCGGCGTGTGCTTCGTCTGGTTCAGCCGCAGCCTCGCCACCGGGCGAGTCTGCAAGGACCTCGCGTGGACCATCTTTCGCATGACGCGCGACACCGGCCGCCTCGTGCGGCGTAACGGTCATCTCGTGCCTGCGCATGTGCCCACCGAGCACTACGGCAAGAGCCTCGAGGAACTGCGAGCGCTTGCGCTCGAGAGCCCCGAGCTCTATCGCCTGCGCAAGGGCAAGGAGTGGGTCGGACCGGTGCTCTACATGGAGCCCGCGAAGCTGCCCGAAGTGGGTGACGAGAGTCTGAGCTTTGCGCTCCTCGCATCGCCACCCGAGCGCAGCGAAGGCTCGCGCCTGCGCTATCGCGTCGACGAGCGGCTCGAGCCCGCGCTGCACATCGAAGCAGCCTGATGATTGAAAGGCGCCACTCTCTCGAGTGGCGCCTCTTCTTTACGGACGCCTCATCCCGCGGGGAGGAGGCCGACGCACGAGGCGGCCGAACCCACGGGCATCAGGCAATGTCCTCGAACTCGCGGATGCCGAGGTCGTCCTTCACGAACTTGGCCAGGGCACTGTGGCCGAGGAACTCGCCCACCTGGGCGAGCGTCTCGAAGACCTGGACCTCGACGCGGTCGCTCTCGCCCACCCAAAGGGTGCGACCGAGCTTGAGCGCGACGAATCGGCCCCCACGGGTCTTGAAGACGTGCATCTCCGCCCAGCGGCCGTTCACCGCGCGGGTGGCCGCACGGGTGAGCAGCGTGCCGGTAAAGCGCAGGTCCGGAGCATCCTTGCGCGCAATGACGAACTGGCTGAACGCGGGCTCCTGCACCGCGGCAGCGGCACCCTCGACAGCCTGTGCGGCCGCCTCGGAGGACGCGGGGGCCTCCGCGCTCGCATCCGGCTGGGCCGGTGCCGCTGCCTCCGGCTGGCCCCCGGACTGCTGCACGGCGGCCGCCGGGGCGCCGGCTTCTCGCAGCTTGGCCCACACCGCGGCCGGCACGAGCGCCTGCAGCTGCGCGAGCACCTCAGCATGCAGCTTCTCGAAGGCGGCGGGCACCTTGGAGTCGAAGAACTCCGCACCCGAGAGCTCGTGGCGCTCACCGCTCGCGCGGTTGGTCAGCACGGCCTTCAGCGCGGGCGCACCTTCGCCCGACATGCGCACGTCGATGTCGTAGGCAAGACCGGCTTGGGAGATGTGAAGAGAGAGGGACTGGCCGTTGCGGCCGACGCCCAGCGAGCAGCGGGTGCCCGCGACATTGAGGTCCAGCAGCGGCGCTGCATCGAGCGTGCGCAGCATCGCGCTGGCCGAGCCGAGCAGGCTCGCGAGCTCGTGGTGGTTCTTGAACATGAGCCGGGCGAGCGCCGGCAGGGGAGCTTGGAACATTGACGTCACTTTCACGGCAGACCCTGGCCGTATCAGGCGCTCCGACACGGAGCACTGAGTACAGCAAACCGCGTTTAAACCCAGGGCGCACGCGGCCTGAGTGCCAGTCGGGAACAGGCGGCTGGGGGCGGGGTCTAAAAGCACGCCCTACACCTGAACGGACCGTGGCCGGGAACTGCGCTGCGGTCGTGCCCTTCGACCCTACTTCTGCTCCGACGCTTCGATGACCAAGGTACTTCGCTTCTTCAACTACTTCGACTGGTTCGTCGCCTGTGGCACCCTGCTGGTGGGTCTGTACCTGCTGAACGGCTGGGTCATCGCCAGCGGCCTGCTGGGCCTGGCGCTGGCCTGGTACAAGCCCGCCGAGCGCATCAAGAAGCGGCTGGAGAAGACGCTGCTTCGCAAGCCCGCCAAGGTCGAGGACTCCGCCCACACCCAGGGCGAAGACGCCTTCTACGCCAACGTCCTGGGCACCGCGGGCACGGCCTCCGATGGGACGGATTCACCCGCTGCGGCGCCCGTCGCCGCGCCGTCGGGCGCTGCCACGGCGATGGCGTTCGGCCTGCGCGGCTACAGCTCGGTCCGACTCTCGGTGAGCAAGCACAACCAGCTGAGCCCGGAAGCCTTCGAGCTGGGCACAATGAGCAGCGAAACCCGCTACTTCTGAGCGAGGGGCGCGCCTAGCCGGAGCGCCCGGCCGTCCGGCGCGAAAGGCCACTGGCTACACGATGTCGGCTGCGCGGCGGATGCCGGGCACCGACATCCGCCCTTCGTATGCCGCTCGTCACGGGCTGCGCTTCGCATCGTCCTGCCCATGTCCGTCAAGCTCTCTCGCCTCGAACTGGCCTCCCTCCTGGGAATGGGGATGCCCGCCGCGGCCCCCGCGGGTGCCCCCGCTGATGCCTCCGCTGATGCCCCTGATGAGGTGACCGTCGCGCAGAGCCCCGCCGCACCGGCACCCTGCAGTGTGGAGACGCCGCAGGCCGCTCCTTCTGGGTGCGCACAAGGCGCGCACACGGAGCGGTCCGACGACGGGCCGCTCGCAGAACACTCCGAACCTCGTCAGGGCGCAGTCGGATTCCAGGACGAGCGACACGCGAGCGCCTACCTGAAGAAGGTCCTCGCAGGGCTGTGGCACAAGGTGGAGGTCGAACGGCTCACCCGCCCGGAACAGCGCGAACGGCTGCTGCATCTGCTGCAGTGGGCCGCGAGTAAGAACGGATGGGTGCTCGAAACCGCGGTCGCGCAGCGGTACGCCGATGTGGACCGGCAAGTCGAGGGGCGCTTGTGGGTGACACTCGCACTGGACGCGCAGACCCGCTTCGCGCTCGAGCTGGCCTTCGAAGCCCGGCAGGCCCCGATGGCGAAACTGCATGCAGCCCGGCAGGCCGGCCTCGTGCCCCTGCTCCTGATGCCTGGCACCAGGCTGCTGGCCGAGCGCATGGCTGAACTGCACCGCGCCTTTGGCGCGGAGCGCCTCACCTGGCTTCAGGTGCTGGCGCTGACCCGCTCGGCGTGAGGGCAACGAGCTCACCGCTGTAGGGCAGCTTCCACGCGGTCACGCGCTGCCCCGGCATGCCCGGCGCGCCGCCCGACACCCAGGGCGCCCTCACGAGTCGTCCCTCGCACAGCGCTCGAAGCGCCTCGCCGTCCTGGCCGAGTCCTTCGCAGGACACCGCACGAAGGGCGGCTGCGCCCTCGTCGTCTACGCGCACCGTATCGGCGAGCAAGTAGCCCGAGTAGAGGCACAGCACGACGGCAAAGAGCGCCCCCGTCCGGCGCACAAGGTCGCACGAGGGGTGCAGCGCCCAACGAGGACGCAGCCTCATCGCGAGCACCGGGCCGCTGCCCAGCGCCACGATGAGCATCCAGCGCTCCGCCCAGGCTCGGGTGAGCACCGACCATGCGTGGGTGAGCACTTCCTGCTCGAACGACATGCCGAGGGGCTCCGTGCCGGCTGTGCTCAGCGAGGCTCGACGCGGTGGTTCGGGTTGTCGCGCTCCCAGAAGTACAGCACGGTCGTGCCGGCCTGGGTGGCGACGGTGGTCGAGCTCACCAGCTGCCAGTCCTCGCCACGCGGCGGCTTGGGGCAGATGCGCGCGAGGTCTTCCGACATGCGGCTGTGGTTCGGGAAATCGTCCGGGATGGAGGCGAAGGTGGTGCGGTATTCGAACGCCGGATTCATCGAGTGCATGAGCGAAGGAAGTACGAAGGTCGTTGAGAACACTGGCCCGCGGCGCAGTCCTCCGTCGCGGGGCCCCGCAATCAAAGGCCCGGGCATGGGCGCCAATGAACCCGGCGGAGGCTGCCTTCGTCTATGGCCTGCGTTTATCCGAGCGCACACGGCGGCGTTCGCTACACGAGGGAAGTTCAACTTCTTATCTTCAAGGTCATTATGCAATTCCCCTTCGCCTTCGTTCTCGCCGTCGCCCTGGGCTTCTCGGTGCTGGTGTGGCTCTACGTCGATGTGCGCCGGGCCTACGGTCGCATCGTTGCCCGCTGGCCGCTCGCGCTGCTGGGTGGTGCCGTCTCGATGTGTTTCTGGCGTTTCCCGACGCTGCAGACCATCGCAGGCCTCGCTCTCGGTGCTGCGCTGTGCGCACTCGCGCTGTGGCTGAAGACGCAGGAAGACAGCCTGGCCCCCTCCCAGCTCTATGTGCTGCTGTGCCGCGTGATTTGAGCCCTGCTCAACCCTCGCAGCCTGCTTCGTGCTTCGTGACCGCATCGATTCGTCGATGCGGTTCTTCTTTGTGCGTTGCACGCTCGCCGCAGTGCTGCGCGCCAGAGAAAAAGCCCGACCGGAATCGGTCGGGCTCGTGAATCGAACGACGCTCAGCGCTCGCTCAGGAAGTTCATCAACAGCAGCATCTCGCCGGGCTCGCTGATGCGCCGGCGGGCCTCCTCGCTCACCTGCCAGATGCGGGTGAGCGCCGAAGGCAGCTCGCGCACCAGGTCTCCTGAGTCTGCATCCTTGATGCAGGAAGCGACGCGGCGCTGCGAGCACACCACGTTGGCCTCGTCACCGGTGATGCCGAAGCCCGCAAGCCACAGCCGCAGTCGTTCCTCGAAGCGCGTCATCGTCGGAGCAGTGGACGTCCTCTCAGGCGCGACGTCGGACGAAGGGGTGGGTCGCACGCGAGCGGCGCTCGCAACGGCGGGTGCCGGCAGCCCGAGCGCCTCGAAAAGGCGCCGCGCCACGCGATGCGTGAGTCGCAACTCCAGCTCGATGCAGCCCAGGCGCAAGTCCACGTCGTCGGTGACGGTGGACCGCTCGGCGACGCAGTCCGGAGCACGTTGCAGCATGAACTCGCGCGCGTAGTCGTCCAGCAGCGCCGCCGCATCGCACGCCTGCAAGGTTGCAGGCAGCTGCTCGGAGGCCCACCACACGAAGCGCTCGACTTCGCCCTTGGTGAGCAGCGACTCGGGGTCGAGGTGCGCGAGACTCGTGGGCTTGCCCTCGAGCCAAAGCGCCCAGTCGGCGCGGGTCATGGCGAAGAGGGGACGCACCAGCGTCACGGTCAGGGTATTCATTCGTGGTTCCTCGAAACGGGGTTGTTGTCCTATGTGGCGTGTAGCGCAGTGCGCGCGATGCGGCGCCGAAGAAGAAACTGGCCGCCGTCACCGAAGTGAGGGCAGCCAGGTTGAACGTCGTGCAGCACGACAGGGAACACGGGCAAGGCCTGCGCGACCTGCCGGTATCAGCACATCAGGCAGCGACCTTCAGACGGAACTTGCCGGCCAACTCGCTGTTCACGCGCTGGGACAGGCGCGTATCGGCGAGCGGTTGACGGGTGCGTTCGTCGTCACGACGGTCGCGGCTTTCCAGCTCCGTCAGGTAGCGGTCCAGGCGTTCGGCCACGGCCTGATAGCGGGCGCTGCCGACGACGTAGGCCATGGGGTGGCCTTCGGGCAGCGTGAGCACCAGGGCCAGGGCCTCGATGCTGAACTTCAGGTCGCGGGTGCGCATGCGGGACAGGGCCGGCAGTTGCACGTGACGCGAGGCGCTGCGCTCACCCTGGCCCCGGTTCTGGGCGCGGGCCTGTGCAGCGTGCTGCTGGCGGGCGCGGCCCTGGGCGAGAGCGGGATGGGCGATGACTTGAGCGTGTGCCATGGAATGACCTTTCGGTGAAAAATGTGTTGACCAGCCACCTATAGCCAACAGCGCTGCATCCGGTCCGATGTGGGGGCTGCGTGCTGGCTATACGCCCGCATAGACCCCCGAATTCAGGACACAAGAACAATGGACTCCCCCAAGTACTTCTTCGTGCTCGGCGCCCCCGACCACGAGATGCAGGAAATCGCCCGGATGTGCGAAGCCAAGGGCTTTGCGTTCGGGTACGCGCTCATCAACGGACGCATCGTGCACTCTCACCAGGCCTACGCGGCCACGAGCGTGCAAGGGCTCGTTCCCGCCGGCAGCACCATCGTGAGCGTCGAGTGTCTGGTGTTGGGCTTGCGGCCCGATGTCATCATCGACCACCATCACCCGGGTGACCCGGGCTATGGCCGGCCGCCGCAGGACTACCTGCAAGGCTCCTCGCTCGGACAGTTTCTCGCGCTCATCGGCGAGACCCCCAGCCCCGAGCAGCTCGTCATCGCCGCGGCCGACCACTGCCTGGCCGCCGCCTACGCGGGACGTTGCCCGGGCGTGGAGGTCGAGACCCTGCGCCAATGGCGCGAGAAGACCCGCAGCGCCGCACGTCGGCTGCCCCAGGACGAACTGCAGCGTCAGGTCTTGAGCGCCATCGAAGTGCTCAAGGCCGCCCCCGTCATCGAACTGGCCGGCCACCCGGTCGCCTGGGTCGAAGAGCCGCCCGCCGAGGTGTCCGAAGCCTCCGCGCGCATCGGGATGGCTTACGCGTACATCCAGCACGAGGACGACGGCCGCATCAAGGCCGGCATCCGCAGCGCACCGCCTCCCGTGGTGAGCGAGTGGATGGACCGCTGTGGCCTGCGCTCGCTCTACGGCGACCCGCAGCGCGGTTTCGCCGGCGGCTACTTCTGAGCCGCACGTCGATTCATTCGAACCGAGCCTTCCGACCCTGCGTCGGAAGGCTCTTTTCCCTGAGGAGTCCCCCGCTCGCTAGACGGACCATCAGGCACTTTCACTTCATCAAGGACCCCAACATGACGCTCGAAGACGAGACCCTCCTCGCGTTCATCGACGCGGCGGACGACTCGGGGCTGCTGCACCTGGACATCCCCGCGAACCGCATCTACACCGAACTGACGGCCGCGAAGCTGGACGCCGCGCGCGAGCTGATGGAGCATGTGTTCAACCACCTGCCGCTCATCACGCTCAAGCTCGACCGGGTCAAGCGCCACGCCCGTGACGTCCTGGAAGAGTTCGAGCGTCGCGCAGACGGCTCCTGCCGCCTGGTCGTGAGGCTGGCCCCGCTGCTGCTGTTGCCCGGCGTCGCGCCTCGCGAAGAGCTCGCACAGCTGCGTGAGCTGCTGGTGGCGATGCGCGATGCGATGGCTGCCCACAGCACGGTTCGCTGCGACGTGCAACTATGCAACAACCGCGACCGCTCCAAGCGGGTCTACGGCTCGCTCGGCTTTCGGACGATGCCCGAAGGGCACGACAAGGCCGTGCACGACGAGGCGGTGACGCAGGCGCTCAACGCCCGCATCGAGGCCTCCGAGGTGCTTCAGCACTGGCTTCGGGAAGTTGCCCTGGCACTGCAGAAGCTCGGTCCCTGGTCCTGGTGCTGCATCCAGGAGGACCATCTCTTCGGTTCGTACCAGGGCCCGTGGTTCCAGCACTTCAGCAAGACCCGGGCCGCTCGACAGGGAACCTGAGGCATCGATTCCGCTCTGATGCGCATCCCCGCGCATCGATTCATGAAGCCGCGCGTCCTCGGACCCGCGGCTTCTTTCTTGGCGTGCGACGGTGCCGTCTCCCGCGGCGCCCCGAGGCGTTTTCTTGCGACCCCGGGCGTGCCCCCCTACCTGATTTGCGCCTATACCGCCCATGACGACGTCCCCCCTCCCCGTTCTGGCCGGGTTCCATCGCACGACCTGCCAGCTCCTCACCGAATGCTCCCGCTCCGATGCGCTCGCGTGGTTCGACGCCTGTGGCGGCGCGCCGAGATGCTGGCGCGTAGCGGAGCTGCTCGAGAGCGTGAAGGCGGGCGCGGAGCCGGGGCACCGCTACGCGCGGGCACTGCTGCAGGAACTGCTGGACGGACTCATGCGCCAGGCAGGGTCATCCTTCGTGGACGTCGCCCGGAGCCTGCCGGAAGGCGATGCGGGCGCGCAGGTGGAACAGGCCCTCGCCCTCGGCGTGCGCCCACTGCTCGTTGCGCTCTACCGCTCGCTGCCGGATGAGGCTGTCGCTTGGCGGTACATGTCGAAGACGTACGGTGCGCGAGAGTTCGCCCAGGCGCTCGAAGCGGGTGAGGCCGATGCGTTGCGGGTCGTGAGCGACGTGCTGCGGGTCTGCCGCGAGCTGCTTGCGGCGCGCGCCCGCCTCCACGGAGGCAGCGCACCGGCGCTGTCGACATGAAAAAGGCCCACCGCGAGGGGTGGGCCGAGAAGGAAGAAGCGCAGCGCAGGCCAAGGCTCGGAGCCTCGGCGTGCATGCTCAGCGGTGACGGATGTACATCGCCGAGGACTGGGTGCGGTAGGGTGCGAGGTCGACACCCGAGAGGTGGTCCTTGGTGACCTTCTCCCAGTTGGTCGAGTTTCGGGTGGTGAACTCCACCTCGAAGCCGTCGCCTTCGACGTCGTTGCCCTGCGAGAGCTCCTTCACGTAGGCGCTGTAGCGCTTCTGGTCGGCCTCGAGCAGCTTCATCAGCTCATCGAGCACCAGCCAGCGGTGCGCAGCGTCGGCCATCGTCGCAGGCAGCTTGGCGTCCAGCTCGAACGGCAGGATGGAGTTGACCGTCTGGCGAACGCGAGTCACCTCGGCCAGCAGCCGGGGGTAGACCATGCCGAGCAGCTCGCAGTCGATGAGCGCGCCGTGCAGGGTGCGCGCGCTGCGGTCAACCGCATAGCGCTCGCACAGCGCGTCCAGCGTGTGGGTCTTGGCCCGCACGTGCCGGCGCGACAGCGCCAGCGTGTCGGTGATGGAGGCGACCTGCTTTTCGAGCTTCATGCCCTTCTTCACACGGGCGAGCTCGGCGTTGAGGTGCCCGACATCGAAGGGAGCGTTGTGGATGACCACGTTGCGCCCGGCGATGAAGTCGAGGAAGGACTCGACGCGGTCCGCGAAGAGCGGTTCGCCCTTCAGGTCGTCCCACGTCTTGCCGTGGACCTTGACCACTTCCTCGGGCACCTCCTGTTCCGGGTTCAGGAACGTGTGGAAGGTCTTGCCCGTGGGCAGGCCGGATTCGGCGTCGAACTCGACGGCCGCGATTTCGGTCAGCCGGTTGGTCTTCGGGTCGATGCCAGTGGTTTCGGTATCGAGCGCGATGGAGGTGTTTGCCATGTGTTGCCTGGTTGGTGTCGTGCACTGGGCACGACGGTTGTCCTGATGGAATCGTCCAGCCAGGTATAGGCAACACGTGAAAGGGCGCCCCGAGGGACGCCCTTTGAGCGGCAGCGACTCGCGCCGGGTCAGCGCGCCTGCGCCTCGGGCTTCACCCCGCTGCAGCGCAGCAGCATGTCCTCGCCTTCGAGCACCGCCCGGCATCCCGGGGCCCACGGGTGCGCGCCTTCGGAGAACAGGTGGTACTGGCGGGCCTGCTCGAGAAAGTCTTCCTTGCGGGCGCCCAGGCAGGACTCGCCCTGCACCCGCGCGGCCAGCAGCGAGACGCGACTCACGAGTTGCATGGCGGTGCGCTGGGCGAGGTCGGGGTCGCCGATGTCGCCCTTGACCCCCAGAACGGCTGTCGTGAAGGGCACATCGAGCGGCTCGAGAAACGCAACCGCCTCGGGCTGTGCAAGGTCGCACTGCACGGCCACGCGTCGCTGGACATGAGCGGACTCGAGCCACGTGCCGAGTTCCATGGCGACTTGCCGCGCCATTGCGGTAGAGAACGGGCCGGGGGTGGCCTCGTAGATGCCGCTGCGAAACGCCGGCGAGTCGTAGACGCCCGCCTGCGCCTCGAGCGTTCGTCCCACTTCAGCGCGCAGCGACGCGGACAGCGCCATCTGCCATCCGTGCGCACAGGACAGCGCCGCCCAGCGTCCGGGGCTGAGCGAGCCCTCGGTCGCGCCGCGATAGCCCCAGTCACGCAGCGTGGACGCATCCGCGTGCGCGAGCACGCAGGGGGCCAGCTCGGAGGCGGACGCGGGGGAATGTCGAGCCCATGCGAAAACGGCGCCCGCAATCGCGAGCGCCGTGGTCGCCAGGCCCACCGCAACAAGGCGGGCGCTCATGCGGGGCTCAGCGCTTGACGGTGGTGTGCGGCGCTGCGGCCGGAGCGGCCGGAGCGGCCGTGTCGGCGGGCACCGGGTGGCCGGCGGCGCGCTGGCGCTCTTCCCAGGCCTTCTTCTTCTCCGGGCTGTCCCAGACGATGTTGGTCGGGCGCAGGTTCGGGTCGTAGGTCGCCTGGCGAACGGTGTTCTGGCCGTCAGCGGCCTTGCCGTCGGAGGCCTTGTCGGCAGCCGCAGAGGCCGCGGCGTCGGGGGCCGCGGCGGCGTCTTCGGCCTTCTTGCCACAGGCCGCCAGGCCCAGGGCAGCGGCCACGATGAGGGAGGTCAGGGCGATGCGCTTCATTGCAATTCGGGAAGGATGAAGTGAAGGAGACGTACACGCGCGACGAGCACGTGTTCGAGGTGTATAACGAGGTCGTTTATCCGGGTCCGCCGTGCTCAGCGCTTCGTACCCGTGCGGCTTCGAACCCGCAGGGTCCAGAAAGTTCCCGCGGTCTGTCGCAGACGCGCGAGCCCCGCCGAGAGAACACGCACGGCGGGCCGCACACCCACGAAGAGCGCGAGTGCTCCGAAGAGCGCCGGCCCGGCATTGAGCGTCGCCTCGGCCTGAGGCGGGGTGAGCCCCGTGGAGCCGAGCGCCAGAAGCGACTTGGCAAGCCAGGACGTGGCGAACACCATCACGAGGACATCCACGGCCAGCCAGAGATAGACCGAGGCCCCGAGCCGTCCGTTGCGATGCTGCCGGACGGTCACGAGCATCGACCAGAGGCAGCCCACGAAGAGCGTGCCAGGCAGCAGCAGGGCGAGGAGCGGAGCGACAAAGGTGGGCGTGACGGACATCGAGCGCGGGGCCCTTGAGGCCTCAGGGATTGTCCGGTGTATCGGGATAGGGTTTAGCCCCGAATTTTCGCGCCTGCCGGTGCTAGACGGACAAAGCGTGTTCACCCCGATTGTTCTCGAGCCTACGTCTTCGCGTCATGCCCGCGCCTGCCCCTGTCCCCGATTCACAGGACCGCCTGAGCTATTCACAGGCGTGCCAGCTGCTCGCGTGCGAGTCCGTTCGCAGTGCTTACCTGGTCGATGCGGTGCACACGGCCGTGCATCGGGTGAACGAAGCCCAGCAGCGCTCCTACGCCTCGATGCTGCGGGCGCTTTTTCATGCGGTGGCTGAAGACCGGGCCACATTCACGCTCTACGAGGGCCGTGCGGCGCTGGGCGTGCTGCGTTACGGATGGGACCCGGAGGGCGAAGAGGCACTGCCCCGGCTGGATGCGCTCGAGGCGCGGGTCAAGGACCTGGCGCGTTGGAGCGCTCCGCTCAAGCCCCTGATGGATGAGGCGCTTGCGAAGATGCGGGCGCAGGTCTGGCGGCGAGTCGATTTCCAGGCCGAGCCTGTTGGCCTCGCCTCGAGGCAGCGATAGCGCCGCGGTGACGGGACGGCGAACGCTCAGCCCGCGAACAGCGCGCGAGCCTGGCGCGTCATCGTCGCGAACCGGCGCGAGTAGAGCGGCGCCAGGACGGCCACGAGGCATGCAGCGAGAAAGGCGTCCTGCTCGGCGGCGCCCAGCACGTGAATGAGGCCCAGTTGGAGGGCGGTGAGGCCGCTCAGCAGCTTGGCGGCAGACATCAGATTTTGACTCATGGGTTTCATTCTCAAGGCGGTTTCCTCGCCTGCAAGTATCGAAGTTGCCTTTCGGCCGACCGTCTCTCCCGGGAGAGACAAGAGGAAAATGAACTCCTCGTCGGTCTAAAGATACTCAGTTTAGCCTTTATACGAAACCAAGCCGCCCCGCAAGACCCAGGGGGCCGGGCTCACCCCAGCCGCGACGAACGGTAGGCGATGACGCCGCGCTCGGTGAGCACGAATCGCCGAGGCCCCGCTCGGCGCAGCACGCCCCGCCCGACGAGGGTCTCGGCCATGCCGAGCTCATCGCCCTGCAAGGGGACGTCAGGGGTATTGCGAACCAGGCTCACCAGCTCGGCTTCCTTGCGGCTGAGCGGTGCGCCCGGCTTGCGGCGCAACCACGAGAAGAATCGGGAAAACATGAAAGGCTGAGTCCGAAAGAGAGAAGGACGGCTGGCGGCATGGCGCGCACCTGCCTCCTATAGCAAGCCAGGGGTCGCGCCACGCGCGCTCGGGGCTAAACCCGGCGGACTACAGGGATGACTTTCCCAGTTCGCGCGGTGACGGACCGCCTGCCTCACATGATTCGGTTCAGCTCCGCCTTCGATTCGTACGCCCGTCAGCTGGGCGAGCTCGCCCGCCTGGGCGGGTTTCTGGTTCAGCTCTCCGATGCCGAGCTCGCCGAGCTCGCCCGGCGCTTCGACTGCTGCGACTCCGACGAGATGCCCGACGAGGAGTTCGACGACCTGCTGCTATGGGTCCGAGCGGTGCTCGCGCATGAAAAGACACGTGCGCCGGACGCAGAAGCGCTGCTGCGGTGGCTGCTCAAGCTGGGGGACACCGTTTCGATGGCCCGGCTTGCACGCCTGGGCCTGCTGGAGACCGCGGTGCATGAGCTCACGCTGTGCAACCCGGCGCTGCCCGCTGCCCGCCCGACCTCGCTCGGGCGCGAAGTGGTGGGGGCCACGCGGCCCGACGACAGCACGCCGCTGCATTGACGCGGACGGGAACATTCGCCGCCACCGCGGCTCGATGCTCACGAAAGACTCCCTTTTCGCGAGCAGGGCGCCCTTTCAACGCTGACCTCAGACCTCAAGCCTACCTCAACGAACCGAAGCACCATGTCCCTGAACAAAGTCATCCTCATCGGCAACCTGGGCGCCGACCCTGACATCAACTTCCTGCCGAGCGGCGAGCCAGTGATGAACTTCAGCCTCGCCACGTCGCTGCGCCGCAAGAACAAGGACACCGGCGAGCGTGTCACCGAGACCGAGTGGCACCGTATCACGGTCTACGGCAAGCTCGCCGAGACCACCTCGCAGCTGCTCGCCAAGGGCCGCCAGACCTACGTCGAAGGCCGGCTGCGGACCCGCAAGTGGACCGACAAGGAAGGCGTCGTCCGCTACACGACCGAAATCATCGCCAACGACATCCAGGTCGTGGGCCCCGCACGGACCCCGGCCGCCGAGTAAGCCCGGCCCGGCCGTCGAGCCGTTCCGACGCCCGACCCGCTTCACGCGGGCCGGGCGTTTCGCTTTCGCGACCCTTTTGCGTTCGCTCGTGCGCTACACGAGGCATATCACCCCGCTGAGGAGCGCCGCCCATGTCCCTGCCTGACTACTTCGACGTCGAATTCGAAGGCACCGCGTCCCGCCGGACGTTCTGGCTCAACCAGCTCGCCTGCGTGGCGAGCGTCTTCGCGGTGCTGCTGGCGCTTCTCGCCAGCCTCGCCATGAAATCGGGCATCGGGATGCTCGTCTTCGGGCTCCTCACGCTGGGCGTCATCGTCTACGCAGCCGTGAGCGGGTTCGCGGTGGGCGCGCGACGCTGCCGCGACTTGGGCCACAGCGGCTGGATGGTGCTGCTCTATCTGGTGCCCTTCCTGTGGTTGCCCTTCGCGTTCTACCTGGGCTTCGCTCGCTCGAAGACGACGACCTCCGCCTAAACGCTCGGCGCGTTTGGCGCCTTAAGAGCCGACCTGCTATAATGGCACGATGAACGGCTTCGACTTCCCTCGCGTACCGGTGCTGTCGCTGGACCTCGACGGCGTGCTTCACCCCGTGGGCACGGTGTCGTGGGGCGAGCACGGCGTGCTGAGCCTGGGCGATGCGTTTTGCTGGCTCGAGCACCTGCAGCGCGCGCTCGAGGGGTTCGACTCGGTGCCCCTGCTGGTGCACAGCACCTGGCGGCTTCATTTCGAGACCGACGAGGCCCTTCGAGCGCATCTGCCCGCCTGGCTCGCCCAGCGCATGCACTCGGCGACCCCGCGCACCCACATGGCGCGGGAACGAAGCGTCGACGCCGCGCTCCATGCACTGGGAGCTCGCGCCAGCGTCATCGTCGACGACGAACCCCGTGCGTTCGCAAGCGGCCGCGCAGGCCTCGTTGCCTGCTCGGGCCACAGCGGGCTGGCCGCCCCCGGCAAGGTTCAAGAACTGCGCGCGGCCCTGCAGGCTGCCTTCGAACAACTCGCAGCGGACGTTTAAACCCGCGTTCACTAGACACCTCGACAACCGTGAAATCCATCGTGCTTCGTCTGACCACCACCACCACGACCACCACCACTACGGCCTGCCCGGGCCGGTGGTGCTCTCGGTGCTGACACGACGATACCGACAGCCTCCCACAAACGCCCGGCCAGGTCCTCCTGCCGGGCGTTTTCCTTTGTGCACTCGCTTTTCACCCGACCCTTCTTTTCTTCTACAACGGAGCTCCCCATGAATCTCGAATCGAACCAGGAACGCTACATGGACGTCGCACAGCGCATGCAGCTGCTGCATGTCGGACCCGGCGCCGGAACCGTCTTCTGGAAGCCCGCAGGCCTGCGGATGTATGAGGCGCTTCGCAGCTTCATCCGCCAGGTGCACGCTTCGCACGGCTACCAGGAGGTGAAGAGCCCGAGCCTCTCGAGCCTTGCGCTCTTCGAGCGCTCCGGGCATCTCGGGCGCTACGCGCAGAACATGTTCTTCTGCAACCAGGACCCGCAGGCGGGTCTTGCCGAACACGGCTACGCGCTGCGCCCGATGAGCTGCCCGAACCACATCGAGCTCTACTCGAGCAGCCGGCGCAGCTATCGGGAGCTGCCCCTTGCGCTCTTCGAGTTCGGCGAGGTGTTCCGCAACGAACCCGACGGCTCGCTGCAGGTGCTGTTCCGCCAGCGCCAGTTCTGCCAGGACGACAGCCACGTCTTCGCCCGCGAAGACCAGGTCGCGCAGGTTGCGCGCAACTACCTGAAGGTGGCGCAGGAGGTCTACGCGCGCCTGGGCTTCGAGTCGGTGGAGTACGCCATCTCGCTGCGACCCGCCGAGCGCTACGGCGACGACGCCCTGTGGGACCGTGCCGAAGCATCGCTGCGGTCGGCCTGCGACGAGCTGGGCGTTGTCTGGCGCGAACAGCCCGGCGACGGGGCGTTCTACGGCCCCAAGGTAGAGCTCGGCGTGCGCGACAAGCTGGGGCGGCTGTGGCAGATGGGCACCCTGCAGCTCGACTACGTGCTGCCGCGTCGCTTCGAGATGCAGTACCAGGC
>JACCDQ010488472.1_pt1 | contig 16058 bp, 11 predicted proteins | sample 7446031 | NCBI WGS metagenome assembly JACCDQ01 (sample SAMN15323442, study PRJNA562643) | freshwater metagenome | isolation source: river surface water | place: USA:Blue River Watershed | collected 2017-08-17
CTGTTGTTCAGACGCTTCAGCATCTGGCTGTAATACCCAGTGGGGTCTTTGATCATGGTCTTCTTCTGCGTCTTGATCAGATCCGAGCAGAGAATGAAGTCCTTGATAAAATGGATACGGCCGTTAAGCGCTTCCTTAAACCGAGAGCCCAGGGTAATCTCGTCTTTGTTGGACGTGATGATGCGGTCCACCACGTCCGACGGGATGACCATCGAATCCAGTTTCACCACCACGGGGATGGTCAGTTCGGTCGGCTTTTCGCGGTTGTTTTCACCTTTCACCGTGAACTTGACCTCAATGACCTTACCGACCGCAGCACCCAGCTTGTCGAAATACTGCATCTTGGTGGTGGTCATCGACAGCGGTGTCGCGTCATCTTCATCGAAGATGGATTCCAACGCAGGCGTTGCGTCGGAACCCAGCATAGGTAGTTTGAAGTTGCAATCTTCCAAGGTCAGTGTCCGAATGTTCTTGGATGCACTGGAGAGGTCTTCGTAAGCTGTATAACCCGAAGTCAACAGGGTCTTCAGATCACGATCCGGGTTGGTCTTGTCCAAGATTTTCAGGATACGAACATCCACCAGTTGGGCGGACAGGATATGGATAGCTTGCAGATAGTAAGCGGCGTAGATGTTCAGAACACCATGAAGGATTTCATAGAGTTCTTTGGTAGCGGTCAGGTTGGAGGAGATCAGCGTGATGGGCTCCACCCGAGCAATCTTGGAGATGTCAGCGATGGACACCGGGTCGCCCACGGTGCCCTTGTAAGTCACGATGACATTGCGGATGGTTTCGAGAACTCCGGGTTCCCCGGTTGCGGTTGCCATGATTAAAAAAACTCCTAAATTGATTGAAAAACCACAGTATTCAAGGGGTATTTGTTTATGTTCGAGGCGTCTCAAAACAGCGGTCAGACCGTGATCAATGGGTCGATTGACCAACTTTTAGAAAACCTTCCTGTGGGAAGCATGACCCGCGCCATAGGAAATAACCTGTACGGAATCAACTTCCGACAGACCGGGAACGCGGTCCCTCGAAGTAAAGACATGTACGGGTTCACGTTCTTTACCCGCCCTCAATTGAACCTGTCTTCGTTGAACATCACCAACTTCCGGGCGTTTTACAATCTGTTGTCCAGCAACGCTTTGAGCTACCAGCGGTTTACGCGATTGATTTTAGATCCGCGCTTGGGATATGGTCCAGGCGCGGTCTCTTGTCCGTTTGTGAACAACCGCAACCCGTTCATCTCGGTGTTAACCAACAACATCGAAAGCTTGTCGGGATGGCCGGATTTGTCCGTGCCAATTCATACGAGCGACAAAGGTCTGTATGGTGAAGAGATGAGTTATGTGGACGGCACCACCAACCACTATGAAAGCTATGACCTGGACGTGAGTTTCAAGAACACCAAAGGCAATCCGCTGATCTTCTTGTTCTTTGTTTGGATCAGGTACATGACATTGGTGTACGAGGGAATTTTGAACCCGTACCTTGACATGATCACCGAGAACGAAATCGATTACAACACCCGGATTTATCGATTGGTGTTGGATCAACAAAAGCGGTATGTGACGTACATTGCGTCCACTGGAGCGAGTTTCCCTGTGAACGTTCCGACGGGGAATTTGTTTGACTACGCAGTGGATTCTCCGTACAACACCAAGAACCAGTCTATCAACATCCGGTTCAGAAGCATGGGTTTCATTGCGTTTGAAGACTTGTTGAAGCTGAAGTTCAACCAGACTCTGGGAATCTTTAACGCAGAGATGAAAAAGGTGCTAAGGTATGACATGGAAGACGGGAATGATGAAGTCAAGTCCCGTCAGGGTAACGCTACAGTGTACCGTGTTCCTGGATGCAGTTATGTCAAGATTCCGCATTTCTTAGCCATGTCGATTGACACCGATGGCTTCAATACCCCGTTCTTTGGAATGAATCACCAAGCGTACCCTTATATCAATTTAAGAACCAACGAGTTGGAGTGGTGGATTGCTGAAGATGTCTTTAACAAGAAAGCCGCTGCAAGCAATGCAGAGCAAGGCGATTGATTAACCCCTGGAGCGCAACATGCCGAATATTTCCCCGACCACCAGCCTGACACTGGATCAAGAGCTGGCAAATTTGTCGCTGTACAAATACCACCCGAACGGATTGGTGAACCACAGCTTGAACCGTTTACAAGACATGCTGGACGGTAAAGTTGAGATCGTTGATCCCAACAACCCGTTTGTGTATTTGCTGGAAACCAGTTGCTTGAACACAGCGTTTGCTATTCAAGAGTACACGTTGTTGACCCGCAAGCTGTACCCGCGTTTGGCTAACTCGGAAGAAGATTTGTACCTTCACATGTCGGACTTTGACTACCTAGGTCGGTTCAGTGAACCGGCTACTGCGTCGGTCAAGTTCAATATCTTGTTCAATGACTTTAAGAACCTGGCTTACCACGATACGGTGCAGAATGAGTACGTGTTGAAACTACCTCGACACTTGAAGGTCTCAGTAGACAAGTACGTCTTCACAATGACCAGTGCGGTGATCATTCGGTTGACAGAGTCTGGTGTGATTGATGTGAAGTTCGAAAACCAGGACTTCAACAACCTGTTCCCTGTGTCGACCAACTTCATCAACTTCAACCTGATGAAGTCTAACCAAACTGAAACGTATTTGTGTTTCGATCTGAAGCTGCCTGAAGTAGATATTGAAGCGGTTGAAATCCCGGTTGAAAAGAGCAAGTTGTTTCAAAACACGTTGACTTACAACCCAACCCGTCGGTACTACTATTTCCGAGCCTTCCATCTGTTAGCGGGCGTTTGGACTGAGATGGTGGTGACTCACACCGATGAAGTGTACGACATCAACACCCCGACCTGTGTGGTCAAGGTGTCGGAGTCTGAGAACAGTTTAAGTTACTACATCCCGCCGGTCTATGTGAACACGGGGATGTTGGGTAGCAAGGTCAAGTTCCTGATCTACACCACCATGGGATCGATCAGTGTTAACTTCAACGACTACAACGTATCGGACTTCTCTGTGGAATACAACGACGTGTTCCCAGACCAAGAGCTAGACAGCACCACCCAACCTTTACAATTGATCTCTAAGATGATCTATGTGCAGGATGAAGTCATCGATGGGAAGAACGGCGTTACTTTCGTTGAATTGAAAGCCAGCGTGATCGACAACAGCATCGGAGATCGCAAGCTTCCAATCACCAACAAACAAATTCAATACAGCGTTGCACAAAACAACTTCAAACTGATCAAAGACGTGGACGTAGTGACCAACCGGATCTTCTTGTTGGAAACCCCCATTCCTAACGCCACCACCCGATACCCAATTGCTCGATTCAATATGGACATTATCGAGTACGCCACGACCATGACGGATTTGAAAACTGGGAAGAACCGGATTCAAGTGGTTGCTGACGATATCTTGATCATTCCGGAGAAGACGGTTTTTAAACTGACCGAGAACGGACTGACGTTGCTGGATCAAGTCGAATACAACTACTTGGTTGGGTTGAGTGGAAGTGAGTTGGCGAATGAGGTCAACAGTCACAACTATCTGTCGGTGTTTTACCATTACATCTTGGATGCCAGCGGGAACGAACTGAATCTTCGAGCGTACGACATCAGTGTACCGACAGTCAAGCAAATCAATTTCAAAGAGTTTAACGCGACCGCTAAGGTAGGTATCAATACCACGAACACCAATATTTACCAAGTCAGCAACGGGTTCGGTATGGATTTGCTGACGAATTTCAAGAAGTACGAAGACTTTGTAAATGAAACCAATCTGACAGCCTATATGGTTTACTCGGATTCGGAAGCCAACAAGTTCTATTTACCCGGACGACTGTACACAGTCATCAACGACAACCCGGTATTCCGGTTTGAGTTTGTGACAGACTATTACATCAACAGTGACAATGAGATCCGTGTTCAGAACTTCACCGACAACAACGGCAATTTGATTTCGGTGGCCCTTCCGTTGGATGCTACCTTGGAACTGATCTATGTCAGCAACTACATCCCTACGACATACCAAGCCAGTGAGATTGACAACTACATTTACAATACCTTTATCAGCGCTGGAAACTGTGTGGTATCGCTGGAGCAAGTGAGTATCAAGTTTGGGGATTACTTGGCGTTGTTGAACACCCAAGTTCACACCAGCACAGGAACCTACGAATACGAGACATATCAGGAAGACGTTCCGTTACGCTATCAGTCTACGGTTTACGGAGTGGACAATGAACCGCTTCACCAAGTCAACGACATTGTCTATGACGAAAATGGAGAGGTGGTTTACCAGTACCTGAAAGGTGATATTGTTTTAGGTGAAAACGGTCAACCTGTGCCTGTTGGGGCGTTGGAGCTGATGCGGTATATCAACCTGTTGTTCATTGACTACAAGGCGGTATTGGGCACCAAGAGCACAATTGTAGGGTACCGGAACCAATTGCGTACTTTCTTGACAGAGAAGATCACGGTCAACGCTGTGGATGTATCGAATGAATTGCTGGAAAACACAGAAGCGTTTGTGGTGGTTCCAAAGAACATCGGATACGTTCGGGTCAAGAGCAACGGGCGTGAGAGTTACATCAGCAGTATGCAACAGTTTAAGGTGAATTTGTATGTAGGGAGTAAAGTGTTTAATGACTCCGATATACGGGATGGGTTGGTGTATACAGTGATTAGTACGATTGACAACTACCTGTACAGCAACGCAGCGTTGAACAAGACGGAGCTGTTGAATTTGCTGTACGGGAAACTGAACCAGTTTGTGATCAGCGTGACGTTGGATGAGTTTACAGAATTGAACGAAGAATACATTGAAATACTGGACGGAAACAGTCGGGTGGGGTTGAATAAAGTGTTGGTCAGTAATCCGGACGGGTATGACGTCAGTGATGACGTGAGTGTGAATTTTATGCTGATTGGGTAAATGTTCCACCAGAAGGGGTATACCCCTTCTGGTGGATGTTTTGTCAGTTAAGTCTTGATGTAGGTGTAACTACCCGGAAGTTCTTTGGTGGAATAATCCGGGAGGGTAAATTTATCAGCAGGTGTGGTTAGTGTATAAGTGGTTGTTCCGTTGTAGTATGCTGCGTAATCATTTACTCCGATATTAACATTAAGACGAAAAATCGAGGTAGTTGTTGTGTTTGTGGAAATTCCTCCTAATAAATACACCCGGTTAGAAGTAACTACAATTGTGCTGGAATGTAAATTATTCGGTAATGTCGTGTTTGACATGACCCAAGTTCCAAGGCTACCGTCAGAGTTAATTAACGCACTGTATACTTTATCAATATACCCAATGCTGGGATTTTCTCCCCCGAACAGATATACTTGATTAGACGTAACCACCGCTTGAGAAAGCGCTACCGCTATAGGTAAACTTGTGCTCGTAGTCCAAGTTCCCAGCGTGCCGTCGCTATTAATTGAAGTTGTATAGACAGTAGAAACCCGAGCGGAACCGTCAAATCCTCCCAAGAGGTATACCCGGTTAGAGGTCACGACAGCTTGTGAGTTGGCTAACACTCCCGGTAAACTCGTCCCTGTCGTCCAAGTACCGAGAGTGCCGTCGGCGTTGATAGGTGCCGTGTAGACCGTAGCCACGTAACCTCCGCTACGCCCCCCTAACAGATACACCCGGTTAGAGGTCACGACAGCTTGTGAGTATGCTAATGGTCCAGGTAAAGGGGTTCCTGTCGTCCAGGTACCCAAAGTTCCATCGGCGTTGATGGGTGCGGTATAAACAGTTGATAAAAACCCACTACCTGATGAACTATACCCACCTAATAAATACACTCGATTGAACGTAACGATGGCTTGTGCGCTATCTACTGTTGCGGGTAAACTGGTTCCGGTTGTCCAAGTTCCTAACGCGCCAGTTGTAGTGTTAAATGTGGTCGTATACACAGTGTTTGCGGAAGCGGTCGCGTTATACCCTCCTAACAAATACACCCGGTTAGAAGTAACAATGGCTTGTGATTTAGAAACGGTACCTGGTAAATATTCATTTGCTTTCCACCCAACAGCCGTAAAATCATCAGTAAGCAATGCCGAGTAAACGTCATAACTACTATTACCTGTAGATGTCACACCACCCATGAAATATACACGACTAGATGTAGTAATTGCTTCTAAATCAGAGTAAACGTTTGGTAATGTTTGAGAAGGTACCCATTCACCTAAAGTCCCATCACTCTTAATAGGCGCGCTATATGTGTCGTTCACTGGGGCACTAGAGTTTCGTCCTCCCAGTAAATAAACACGATTAAAAGTAATTATGGCTTTTGATTTGCACAAAGCCGCTGGTAAGCTGCTGCCCGTAGTCCAAGTGCCTAACGTCCCGTCCGCGTTAATCGGTGCTGTGTAAACAGTAGAAACTATATTAGCATTTTTATCATACCCTCCTAATAAATAAACCCGGTTAGACGTCAAAACTGCCTGAGAATTAGCTAAACTGTCAGGCAACCTTGTCCCGATAGACCATGTTCCCAATGTGCCATCCATATTAATAGGGGCGGTGTAGACAGTAGAAACCCAGGCGGTTCCGTCGTATCCTCCCGCCAAATAAACCCGGTTAGACGTCACAATAGCTTGAGACAGTCCAAGAGACCCTGGTAGACTCACTCCAGTAGTCCAGCCCGCTAATGACCCATCATTGTTGATTAAAGTGGTGTAAATAGTAGATCCTCTTGGTGCGTAATCGCTGCCTATTAAATAAATCCGACTAGACGTAACAATTGCTTGACACCCAGAAAGCGACGTCGGGAGACTAGGTCCGGCTGTCCAGGCACCTAGAGTTCCGTCTGCGTTGATACCCGCTACATAAACCGCTGTTCCACCACTTCCACCGATCAAATAAACTTTGTTTGAAAAAACTACTAACTTAGGTGATCCAAATTGAACAGGTAGCGCAGTTCCGGCAGTCCAGGTTCCGATATATTTTGCGTTATTTATGCTGATATAGTATTGCTGTTTCCAAGGTTGACCAGACCCTACCCGTGCCAGAGGACTGTAAACGTCCCCAACCACAGCGTACAAACTCGAATACGCCGCCTTACTAACTTGTCCTCCGTTACATTTCAAGAAACCCGTCGGTGTGGTCGACGTCATTTTCTTGATCATGTCACCCGTGACCAGAGACGCTCCACTGCCACCACTGACAGCGGTATCGACGTACAACTTACTGATCAAATGCCCAGACGCGGTAGGGGTAGCGGTAGTCAGCAACGCGCCAGTCATAACACTGTCACCGGTGCTCACCATCCCACTAACCCCCAGACCACTTAACGTGGTCGGTTTACCTGTCGTGATTTTGGTGTAATCCAGATTAGGAATATCACTTTCTGTTAACGTCGAACCATCCGTCACGATACCTTTGGTGTTTACGGTAACCTTGGGGTAAACGCCCGGACTTACCCCACTGGCGCTCAATGTCCCAGTCACAGAACCAACAGGCACTGTGACATCACCAGTAAACGCAGGCATAGAGGTTACAGGAACAGTTCCACTTGTGAACTGTCCTGCGTACAAATTACCGACTGCGTTGTCGACATACTGTTTGGTGGCCGCTTGAAGCGGCGTGGTGGGGTCGTGTTGCAGTAAAACTGGACCGGTAGCGCTACCGCCGGATTCACTCAAACCAGCCTCAGTTTTACCGTCACCCCGTTGTGCACTGAATCGCATTCTAAACTCCTTGTTCCGTAAGTAGACTCACAAAATACCCCAACCCCAGTACACCACGACACAGTCTGCAAACGCAGACTGTGTCGTTTAGTCAATGAAAGTTACCAACGCCAAAAGTTTCTCAAACAAACTGTCCTGTTTGTCGATCTCATTGTGAACTGCTTGCAGCTCAGTCAAAGATCCCAAAACCCGTTCAGTCGAATTCAGTACATCGTTAACGTCGTCCATAATAGACGGGTTGGTTTCTTGACTGGGTTCAGGATCAGTCAATACCACATCCAACCGTTCTTTGTAAGAAGTGATGGAAGTGATCTGTTCTTTCACCAACACCACGTAGAGCTTAAACGCTTCATATATATCTTCTAAGCTGCTACCACCATCTTTGAAAAGATCCAGTTTCAGTGAACTGGCAACAAAGTTATAGAAGTTCCGATCATAGACCAACGTGTTGGCTTTTTGGACCATCGCGTCGTTTTCGTATTTGGCATAGCCGCATTGGTTAAAATCGATCTCGTTGGTCCACGACACCACGCTGGTAGTCAGCAGGTTATAACTCTTCTTGTCACGAAGAGACACAATCATCGGTGGTTTGGAACGAAGCCGCTCGATCTGAGACCCGAACTGCTCCATAAAGGTATCAAAGTGTTTTCCGATCTCAAGGACATACGGATACACCTCATCCAGTTGCATTTTAACGTTGCGTAAACTGGTCAGTGTTTCCTCAGGAACAACCTCATGGAAACTTGCCAGGACGTCCAGTACTACTTTTCGATTCAGCTCAGTGGGGCGTGTGGTGACCTTAGCCGAGGTAGAAGCCGCCAGTCCCGGTATCATGGTGAAGACTTCTAACGCAACCCCGCGATCCAATTTGGACATCTGCGAGATAGACTTCTTCATTTCCACCAATTGGTAGAGCTGGTTGAACTTGGTCACCAGCTTCTTGTCAAAGGAACCAGTTGACAGCTTAAAGACACTTTCCCGTTGGCTGGTGGTAGTAGCGCTTTGTTGAGACTCCAAACCCAATTGGCTCACGTTCACCAAACTCGACGCGTCGTGGATATCATCAAGAATATTGGCGAGCATTTATCACGCTCCCTTTGTCGGCATAAAGGTTTTGACTTCACTGACCAGGTCTTTGAACATGCGATAGAACCATGTGGCTCGGTCCGCAATGTCTGTCAAACTGCACAGATAGGTCTGGTCCACAAACCGACTGACGTACGACAGCTCGTCGATGACCCGATCGGTTTCACCACTGAACAGCAATTCAGCAGGCTTGTGTGCTATGGTATACCGCCACAGAGAAAATTGGTTCACCAGCTCATAGATCAATTCGGTTTGGTTGTTGTCGATGTAACTGAACCCCGACAACGAATACAAGCACTCATCCACATAAGAACGATGGTTCAACGTGAACAACGCAATGTTCTCCGTGTCCAGAGGAGCCAAAGGCAACTGGTCTGCTACGGCTTTAGCAAACAACACAAGTTCCGGTTTGTTCAGTTTGCGGTGACTGAAACAACTCAACCGGTTAGACAAATCAGCAGAAAGAGACGGCAGCATGGTATCACTCCAAAGTGCGAAGCTGTGCAGACTTCACGAACAAAACACTATTCAGATTATTTTCTATGGTCTGTTGGACGTGGATGTAATGGTTGTTTTCTCGGTTGGAAAAGTTGATCCAATCTGAGATATGTTCTAAAACTTCCTTGAAGTGCATGGATTTGTCAATCACTTCATCGATAAACAGATACTGGTCGATCAGGTCTTTGACCAGCTCTTTTGGAAGTTGTTGGTTCTTTAAATTGTTGACGATGCTGTTCTTGATTCGGTTGTACCGGTCCAAGGGGAAGTCATACGTCATGTGGGTCATAGACTGGTTGTAGACCGTCATGATCATCAACGCAGCCAACGCGATACCTACAGGACCCAACACCACCAACATCAATGTCAACAACAACAGATCAATGAACATCAGAGTTGCGTAAAGTGTCAAACTGTCCGACCTGACGATTCCGTACCGGGTGTGCAGTTTATGCAGTCCGCTGGTCAACTCGCGACCCAGGTTGAATCGGGTAGCGAAACTGTCAGCCAAGTTTTCAAAGTTCGTTTGGTCGTATTTGTAGTTACCCATCTGACTGCTAAGTTCTGTCAAGTAGGTATTAGCCAGTTTCCCGTAGAAGTCGTGGATCTCCGTGTCACTTCCTAAAGCCGCTGACTCCAGATCGTCTTGGTTGAAATACCGTTTGAACTTGTAGAACGCTTTGTCGCGTTTGTTCTTGTTGATGTCCTCCATGATGTCCATGATCGTGGAGTTGGTTTGGGTCAGCCGGTGGTGGGTCTCCAACCCCGTGTACGCGTGTCCTATCTCGTGCAGCGTTACCGCTGCGGCCTCCATAGGGGTCAGTTCATGGTCTTTCAAAAAGAAGAAGTCCAAGATCAGATAGTTCTTGACGTCCGCCAAATACCCACCCACTCTTGCGGACTTTCTGTCCACAAACCCTCGTCGATTGTGAATGCGTTTAAAATACGCTTCTTTCTCTTTGTCCAGCTTTTGAATATGTCGGTAGATATTCACGCCCCCAAACAACTGCCCCAGGAAATCACTGGAGAAGTTGCGGACACTCGACGCCTCAATTAAGTAGTCAGACAGGAACGGAATCACTGCCGCTGGAACATACGCGTGCAACTCTTTGTCAAACGGCATGTTCAAGTTAAAGCGATCTTTGATCAAGTCTTCGATCTGTTTAATCTCTGGGGCTTTCTTAACCAACTCGTCATTGTTGCGGTACTCTTTTTTGTCGATACGGTCGTAAATAGACGCAATCAAGCCAGCAAGTCGCTCAGGAAACTTGTCTTGATTTTGATACCCGATTAACTCGGTGGCAATGTGAAACATAAGGCTTTCCTTGATACAAGACCAAAAAATGACCATCAACGGCCGAAACCGTTGATGGTCGAAACGCAGAAACCGGAGTTGCTAAAGCCCAAGCATAAAAGGAATCACCTACCTCCAATATATTTATCTATCTCGTCATCCAGTTCATCGATCGCGGGCAGTTGGAACATGACTTCAAAATACTCCAACATGTTGACATCACCCAAACAAATGCTCAAGTTCTGTTCACGGAAGATTTCTTCTGGTACACCGTTGATACGGATCAGTTCATTGACACAAGTCTCTTTGCTGACGTTACCGACCAGCGTGCAGGACGGATAGCTGGACGAGGCATCCAGGTCACAGGTCAACCCACGGGCATTGGTGGATACCAGCGGGTATTCATCCAGACACTTCAGACCTTCGTTCAACAACAGGTTCTGCGGAAGGAGTTGAATCCATCCCTTCAGATCCAGTGTCTTGTATCGAGACGGGTCGTTCTCGTCAAGTTCTTCTTCTTCCTCAGCGTCCTCACCTTCTACGTACTTGTCATCCAGTTCATTGTCGTACTGCGAGTTCTTGCGATCGCTGGGTGGCGCTGTGCCGATGATTTTGTTTTTGCTTAACGCAAACAAGAACAACGCGTCAGAAACCTTGCGGACCTGGCTGTTGTACTTCATGAAGTCGGTGATTTCCGAATAAGCCGGCAGTGAACTGCACAGATCCTTCGTCTTCTCATCCAACTCCAACATACTCAACGAGTCATACAAGTTGTATACCACGTATTCCACGGGGTAATTCTCTTGCATGAATAAGTGCCACTTGACTCGCTTGTACTTGTTCGCTGCGTCGAATTTCAGCTTCCGCTTCTTCAGCTCTTTTTGGAGAATGGCGTCCAGGGCGTAACTGGGTTCTTCTTGACCCGCCATACGAAGCTGGCGGTATACACACATCGGGTCAATGACATAGAACGCCGATGTGCAAATCAATGTATGCCACTGAAGTGACGGGTTGACTGGTTTTACCACGCCCGACGCGGTGACTTTCTTCTTCGCGCCTTGCTTGTACCGACAGATTCGGAACTTGCGCGGGATGGTCTGGTCACAAATCACGTCAATCGGATTGACCCCATGTCGCTTCAAGCAATCCATGATTTTCGAAATATCGAAGTCCATGTTCCAGATTGCTAAGAAAGCAGGCTTCCATTCGTTAGCAGTTTGGAAGATGTCTTTCAGCATGTCGACTTCGTTGTCGTGAAAGGTCAACGACAACTCCAAGTCTTCGTATTCCGGCAACAATCGCTTCACAACTGCGCGGATACGAGCGTCAGGGTCAGCGATACCATTCACAAAGCGTCGCATGATAGCGACTTTGCCTTTGCGCTTGTAGGTCAAGCTAACCATCAAGATTTCGTCAGTCGCGGGGTTGGTCTCAATATCAAGACCTGCGACCGAGTACCTCGACTGCATGAACTGGTTGCGTTTCAGAGACTGGTACTTGACCAGTGAGGTCGACGTGATATCGTAACCGTACACATACGGAGACGCTTTGATCAGATCGGGTTTGTTAATCAGATAAGGTTGACCCAACAAACCGGCGGCGGCTTTGTTAATATCAGACTGAGGAGCATACGTACACATCAGCCTGTCTTTGTCCTCGTACTCTTTCTTGTCGTTGTGGTTCTGGAAAGATTTCTTCGTAACGAAGATCGGGCGTTTAAAATCCTTGACAAAGTAGGTCTTAGGTTCTACCGTGCCGTCTTTGTAGGTGATATCTTCTCGAACGAAGTGGAGGTCTTCGCGGTCATCGTTGCGGGGCAAGTGCCAAGAGAATCGCACTTCTTTCTTCAACACTTCTTTATTCATTTTGCTCTTTCAGAGTAGCTCACCTTATGCTCCTGGGAACAAAAAAAGAAAACGCCCCAAAGGGCGTTTCTCCGATCAACGTGTCGTCAGAAGTCCAAGACTTCCAACAAGACGTTGATCTTGCTGTCAATCACCGCTAAAGTAACACGGCTCTTAGACGTGTGGCGGATTTCAATCAGACTCAATAATTGATTTTTGTAATGAGTTTCCCGGTCGTTAAACCGAGAGCTATCTTTCCTCACAGCCATAAGGAAAGACTTAATCCGGCGGAGAAGAACCTCTTCGCTGTACTTGTTGATTTCACGACGCAGGGTCATCAGATCCTGCTCAATTTTTTCGTACGATGCGGTGTTAATAGTCGTGTTCACGATATACTCTTGTGTGTGTGTTGTATGATAAACCCTTCGATTAAGAAGGGTAAAGATTTTACTTTATCCGATATTTGATCCTCCTATTCTTTGGTAGCGGTCGACCATTGCGGTCGAGACGAGTTGTGGTAAGTTTTGAAACTGAGTTTCACGGTACTTCTCCAAGTTAGAAACTGACTCACCGACACTCCCGTTCCTTACAAAGACGACATCCTCATCCAGGCTGCTACCTGGATGAGGATCTTTGTTTGGTTTCAGTGTGTGGTACAATCGGTCGGTTAAAGATTTTCTGCTCTGAAAAATTCAGGATACAGAAGATCAATAAGTATATATGTAACCATGCAAAATTCAAACGCAAAAAAAAAAAGAAAACCACCTACTTACGAGTAGGTGGTTCTTGTCGCTAGAGTTTAACGAAGGTGTTTAAATTCTTTCGGCACTTCTCCGGCGAATTGCCCAGACAGCCCGGAGTTCTGAACTTTACGAATGACAATCTCCTTATTCACTGTGCCAGAAAATCGATAATAACCAAAAGGACAAGCCTTAATCATTTCTTTTAATTTGTCACTATGAACCCACATAGAATCTGCGGTGTAATTGTAACGTTCATACAGGCGAATAATCTGTTTCTGGTTATTTCTCTCATCGCACTGAAGATCAAGAAGTTGTGATTTAGTCAAACATAAAATCTTTACAAGCGAATTAACGGAAGCAACCATTTGGTCCGCTGTCTGAATGGCGGCTTTGTATTTTTCATCGTTGATTGTGGTGGACGCCAAATGTTTGGCAATATAGGAGTTACAGGTTTCCCCCCGCAAAGCTTCAGCACAATAGCCAATGTCATTGGTCGGAAGGAATGCGTCAAACATCGACAGATATTTTTTCATCCCGAAATACGAAAACAGTTTGAACTGTGCTCCGTTCTTCCAGACACTTGACTCGTCCATCCAACCAGACACGTGAGTGACTGTAGATCTGTCTCCGTCCATACCAAAGACCTGTGCGCCTTGAGACACCGCCAGTTCCTCGTGTCTCGGCATAGCGGGAATTTTGCAGATTTTAATCTCGTTGTCGTAATGCCACACGTCCACGGGTTCATGTTTTTTCACATTGGGGATTCGACGAGAGCTGGCGGCTTTCAACGCATACCAAACCGTCGGAGTGACATACAAGTAGATTTGGTCGCGCAGGTCTCCCAGTCCACAGAGAAGCAGACTGCCTTGATAGCCAAAAACAAAGTTATCAATAGTGATACCTTCCTGATCAGGGACCTTGACATTGAGTTTGTTGTTCATGACCTCGATCATGTTGTCGAGCTTGGTCTGAATATTAGCAAGAGTGATCATGGCGTGTTTCCTTTACGGTTAAATACCCCACTGGTGTGGGGCGAGTTTACAGGGTTTGGTTAATTAGCAATCTTAATGACTTCAAACGTCGTCTTTCCTATGTACGCAGTCTTCTTAAAAAACACATAGAAGATACCGTTCAATTCTTCTGACCGAAATTCAACACTGACACGGACTAGTTTCCTGACTTTCAAAGACGCCATGAACCACTCGCGATTAACGAGTCGACTGTAGTTTTCTTCGTTACTCAGTTTGCAAGTAGGATATTTGTCCAGCATAGACAACACAAATGCTGTAAAGTCATTCCTTTGACGATCGAGATCTTTTTCACTTCCCATTTCCAAAATGTACTTATCGTTAGCGTCAAGACTTTTAAAATTCTCAATAAACGGATGAGGTTGATCGAACTTGTACACCGCCATAAAGACAAAGTCCAAGTCAATTCGCTTTCGAACTTCCTTCAGCTTGTCAAAGAGGTCAGGTTTATCATTCACTACTTTGCTCGGAACATGTGTCATCGAAACGTGATACAGCGGCTCGTGAGTAATTTTGCAGACAGAAACAACAAGTGTTCCCAATTCCAAAAGTTGACCTTTAACCTGAAATACGCTAAACCCCAGTTCGGACAAATTGTCACCAATCTCTGTATTGTCCAAACTAACAGAAAGCTGGTGCGCCCGAACTTCATTACCAATGCAATTTTTGATATACCAAAATTGGTCTTTATTGACAATAGCGGTAGGGCAAGCTTCAGCGATTTTTTGCAGAATGTTATACATGGTGTTTTCCTTTTCGATCCAGGTTCTGAAAGAGTCAGGTTACCGTACAGATCAGTTGGTATATATGGAACCAAAACAGATTCCGATGCAGACAGACGGGAGTATTCCCGTCTGTCTGTTACTTGGATTTCTTGGTGGATTCTAAGTCATTGATAATGTCCTGTTGTGCGGTTTGATCCATACGGTTTACCTCGTCCACGGCGGCAATGATTTCGTCGATCTTGTACCTAGGGCGGTTCAAGAACTCATCAAAAGTCATATTCAACCGTTTACCGATGTCCTTCTGTATAAAGAGTTTCAGCCATTGGTGGTACCAGTGGTTTTTTCTAAAGTTTTCTCCAGGTTGAAACTGAACCGCTGCCAATGGAGACTTGGCGGTGAAGTGGTTACAAATCCCAAACTTGGTTTCGTACAGTTCTCGAAAGACCTGTTTGTTGTAGAGGCGGTCTTGGGTGGTCTTAAACGACGCAATGACTTCGTAAATGAACGCGTCGTAATCTACATCGTAACCGAACCATCGACCGCCGATGTACTTTACACTTCCCTCTCCAGGATTGTTGAAATCCTGGAAGTCAGGAAGAAAAAACCCATACGCACCACATCCAGCGGAATGACATTCACAAAGCGGTCATTCACAGGGTCGGTGTTCTGCGAAGCATTGCACTTCGGGCACTTGTATTCAGGAATACCGATCAGCGCAATGGTGGTCTGAGACTTGAACTTGAAGACTTGTCGTGTGATCTCGTCACGGTACTTGTCGTCGGAAGAAAAAGCTTCCAACACCGTGTTGATTGTCTTGCGGTCGTTGATGACTCCGTCTTCCAGTTCAATGTGGTCGATGAAGTGAGAGAACTGTCGGAGCACGCTGGCCTTGACATAGCTGTTCAACGCTTCTGACTTTTCTTCTTCCTCTTTGGAGAAGTCTTCAATGACCAGACTTTCCACTTTGGAATTGATGGTGGTGATCCAGTCTTTGCCGTCTGTGATGTATTCGTTAAAGGTCGGTACTTTCAGATAGAAGCGGATGCCGTTCTTCAAGGTGAAGCTGGACATCGTGATCTTGGTGTGTTCGGTCTGGTACTTGCGGTACACGTCCAGGGAAAGCTTACGAGGACGGTC
>JACCDQ010490815.1_pt1 | contig 16056 bp, 13 predicted proteins | sample 7446031 | NCBI WGS metagenome assembly JACCDQ01 (sample SAMN15323442, study PRJNA562643) | freshwater metagenome | isolation source: river surface water | place: USA:Blue River Watershed | collected 2017-08-17
AAAATTTAATTATCATTATTTATTAAGAAAAGAATATAATGATAAATTAATTGAATTTTCTCATCAATCTGGATTTAAAAAGTTTGTAAAAGAAAAATATAATATTGATTTATTTAGAAATCCAGATGAAGCATTTATAATTAATAGAACAACCAAAACAAAGATAGTAATTGTAGAAAAAAAATTTCAAATAGTAACTGGGAGTTGCGATATTAAACTTTGGGCGAGTCCAACATTAAAAAAAGAATATGAAATATTATTTAAAGATTTAAAAAATGTTCAAATCGAATATGTATTGTCTGTAAATAATTGGTTGATGAATAAAATTAATTCAGACGCTACTAAATATAAAATTTTATTAGAAATATTAAAAAAAGAAAATATTATAGTTTTATGCGGCGATCACAATAATTATTTTAAACAACTAGATAAAATTGTATTTAAAAATTTTTAATTAGCAATTCGTAAACTTTACTATTTGGATTTTTACTATTAATGTTTCGTTTACATAATATTTTTTTATATATAAATTGTTTTTTTGTGGATGTTAAATGCAATTTAATAATATCTGAATCAGAATTGCTAAATAGTAAATCATTATTAGCATCATTGATAAATTTTAATAAAGTAATATGTTTATCATAATTAAATCCAGAATTATCATATTTAACAAATGAAGTTTTATTTATAGGCAAATATGGGGGATCTAAATAAGTAAAATCATTTTCTTTTATATATTTAATTGATTTTTCAAAATCTAAATTTACAAATATAACATTTTTAAATAACTTAGAAATATATGTTAAATGATTAAAATTTATAATTTCAGGATTTTTATAATTGCCATAAGGGACATTAAAACCGTTTTTGCCAGTTCTAAATAAACCTCTAAATCCGGTTTTATTTAAAAATATAAAATATGCAGATTTAGTAATAATGTCAGTGTCATTTTGATTAAATTGTTTTCTAATCCAATAATAATAATTTTCTTTCGATAATAATGCTTCATCAATGTCTTTTGGATTTGTAGTAGTTCGTTTTAAATCCGAACATTTATTAAAAATATTTTTAATTTCTAAAATTTTATCAAATAATAAAATATGATTAGTTTGAATTGTCAAATAAACATTTATTAGATCTGAATTAATATCATAAGCAGTTATATTCCCAGAAATTGTTATAGTTTTGTTATTAACGCGTTTTAATAATTCTATTAAAACACTAGCACCGCCTACAAAAATTTCGTGATAATTGTTAATATGCGATGGGAATTCTGCTAATAAAGTATCTATAATTTGAGTTTTGCCACCGACCCATTTTAATAAGGGTTTATTATAATTTTCATTAATAACTAATTTATCTAATAACTCATTCATTATAATAGTAATTATATTAATAATAAATTCAATTTTAAAATTGAATATTAAATAATAAATTAAATAAAATAATAATGTATAATTTAACAATAACTGATAATGATGTTTTAAATTATATCAATGAAATAAAAGATACTAATGGTGATATAAATAAATTATTAAATAAATTTTTATATTTAGGATTAAAAGAATATCAAAAAAAAGAGTTAATGCCAGATAATATTATAATTCAACAATTAGATGAAAAATTTGAAAATTTGAAATATATGATAAATGAAATAAAATTAGAAAATGTGAATTCAAAATTAATGTTAAATACAAATACAAATCGAGGAATAATTGGTGAATGTTTAGTATATAATTATTTTAAAGATAGAAACTATGAAATTGAAATGTGTTCAGATAAATCGCACTCAGGAGATTTATTATTAAAATTAGAAGAAATAAATAAAAACGTATTAATTGAAATTAAAAATTATAAATATACAGTCGATCAAAAGCAAATTGATAAGTTTTATTATGATTTAGACCATACTGGGATTGAATTAGGTATTTTTGTATCATTAAATTCAAAAATAGTAAATATTAAATATCCAGTTGAGTGGAAAATATTACAATCAAATAAAATAGTAGTATTTATATCTGAATGCAAAGAAGAATATTTAAATTTAGCAATTTATTCATTATTACTACTATACAAAAATAATAACTACACAAGTAATATTAAATTAATAGAAAATACTGAGTTATATAATGATATTAAATATCTAAGTAATCAAAAAGAGTATATAAATAAAATAAAACAAGATATATTAGATATTCATAATAACACCTTAAAGAATATTATGAATTTGTATAATACTATTTGCATATTTGATAATAATTATAGTTATATTCTAGATAAATTATATAATAAATTATCAAATGAGATAGTGAATTACACAAATACAATAATATTATTAGATTATGAAGAGCCAATAAAAACAATATTGGAAAATATAATAAATGAATTAAAAAAAGAATATACAATGGAATATCAAGATAAAAAAAAAATAAAATTAGAAAATAAAAATAATAAGATTGAAATTAAAATATTAAAGAGTTCTATAAATATAATTTTAAATAGCGGAGTAGAAATTAAAAATATAAATATGAATAATTGGAATATAATTAAAAATTTACTTTAAATCAAAAATGTTAGCATAAAATGAAAAAGGAAGAAATAGTTCATTTCCAACTCTAATATTTTTATTATAATAATTTATTTTTTGTAAATCAGACTGGTTAATAATATTGGAATGTGACAGTTTATTATAAAATTCAGTATCAATTACTGAACCGGTTTCTTTCCAAGAATTAAAATCTTTTAATCGTTCTCTTCTAGGTTTACATACTGTTGAATCTTTACCAAATTTAGTTTTTGTAATGTAGGTGTCAATCGCATTTTTAGCGTGACCAATTGAAATTGTTGAATGCGATTCGAGTTTTAAATATATGTATCTATTTTTATTTTTATCAATAAATGGATAGAATAATAAACTGCGTTTAATTTCAGTATTATCATCACATTGTGGACATATATTGGGAATATATATTTTTCTTTCATATTTATTACATTTAAAATGATCGTTAATGCATTTAGATTTTGGAATAATAAAAGAAGGTTTAGTATTTGATTTACATTCAGGTGCAAAAAATTTATCAGAAAATTCAGAATGTGTTAATGTTTGAATTAATTTAGTAGATGGCGACAATTTAGTATCAATATGACAATTGGAATTATTAATGTCATCATATGCCAATTGGTTAAAAATAATACCTTGGGGGTCTTCAAAGCAAATTGCACCACCTATAAAACACATATTATATTTATCTAATTCTAAAAATAAATCAGATAAAGATTCATTTACTAAATAGTAAAAATCATTATTTTTATATTTATTATTATCAGCAGAAACGCTTATAATTCCAATCAAAATTACAAATTTAAATATAAATATAATTGTATTAGTTAGTGGTATTATTTGATTTAATGATAATAAGATAACTAAATCAAGAACAAAAATAATAATGCAAAACACAATAATAATTGATAAAGTCATTACTAATATTAGAAAATAAAATTGTATTAAATTAATATCAATATTATATTATTAATATTAAATTTTATTAATTTATATAAAATATATTAAATTATTTAATTTAATATGACTAATCAAAATACAAGTATTTATACCGATGAAGGAGATGAGATACCATTATTTACAAAAGATTATTCATATTTTTTAAATAAAAGTATAATTTTATATGGGTCGAGTGGTAGTGGCAAATCAATGATAATGAGAGATATATTATATATATTAAAAGATCATATACCAAATATATTAGTAATTGCACCAACAAATCATTTAAATAATTCATTTGATGATATCATCCCGCCGCAATTAATATTTCCAGATGTTACAGAGGAATTAATCCAAAATATATTTAAACGGCAAAAAACTGTTGTTAAATTATATAATATGGTAAACGATTTTAACAGATTAGAGAATATATATAATAAAATTGCAAATACAAATGATATGCAAATAAAAAATAAAATTGTACAAAGTTATTATAAAATAAAATCTAAATTTCAAAGTAATAATAATTTAAACATTGTTGAAAAAAAAATAAAATTAAAAGAATTAGATGATTTGCATAAAAAAAGTTTAACTGAATTTTATAAAAAAGTAATAAATAGATATAGACAAATAATAATAACAAATCAGCACGTTCAAAATAAATTTGATGATATGGAATTTAAAATAATTAAATGTATTAATATAAATCCAAATTTTTTATTAATATTAGATGATTGTGCATATAATGCAAACGTGTGGAGTAAATATATAGAAATTAAAGAAATATTTATGAATGGTAGACATCATAAAATTACATTTATGATTTCATTTCAAGATGATAAATTATTAGATTCTGGACTGCGAAAGAATGCATTTATAAATATATTTACAACTGAAATTGTGTGTAATGCATTCTTTCAGCGGTCTGCAAATAATTTTACTAAACAAGAAAAAAATAAAATGGCTAAATTAGCAAATTGTATTTTTAATGATTCAAAATTAAAAGAAAAAAATTATAAAAAGTTAGTATATATAAAAGATAAATCGCCAAGTGTATATTATGTATTAGCAGATTATATTGATAATTTTCAATTTGGTTCCGATTATTTAAGAAGTCTTTGTGATAAAGTTAAAAAAAATGATAATTTAGATGAAGAATCATTTAATAATGAAATTAATAATTTATTAAACTCAGTTTAAAATTCCCAGTTATTTGACATGCCAGTATATCGTTTACTGATTTTAACTGCATTATATATAGATTCCAATAATTCTTGTGTATTATCCCAGTTAATACACCTATTGCAATTATTTTCTAAATCTGATTCTATAATAAGTCCTGTAATATTTTCAAATTCTAAACTAATTAAATTAATAATATATTTAATAATTTTAATTTGGTTTTTATAATTTTTTTGAGAATTATTACTAGAACAGTTAATGAATATGTTTGGAATTAAATTATTATTCATTAAAACAGTTTTAACAACATCAATAAATGAATCGTGATAATTTGTACCCGAATCAGAGCCATTCAATATAATATGTGTCCAAGGATTGCCACACGTGTAAATCATAGAAATAATACCTTGTAAATTAATTCCAAAATAAGAACTTGGTTTACAAGATAACTTAATAGCATCAATTGCTGGCTGAATATTTCCACTAAATGAATTATTAAATCCAACTGGAAAAGAAAATCCTGATACAATTTCTGAATACAAATGAGATTCTACTGATTCTGAATGAATATCGCCCCAACTAACTAAATCAGATATATATTGCAATATAAAAGAATCACATATATCAATGCCAACTGGTATTCCCAATTCATTAATATTAAGTAATAATTCCCGAACTAATTTAATATCTTTATTAAATGTATTATTTAGATTTGCTAGTGACTTTAAATTTTTAAAATATGTTTTCATAATAATAAATATTGATTGGTTGTATTTAAATACAAATTTTTGTAATTTGTGCGCATATTCAAGTGCAGTTTTAAAATCGTAAATATAACTAGAACCAATAACAATTATTAATCTTTCATCAGTTTTATTAAGAATATTTTTAATAATTTCTTTAGATATTACTACATTGTCTAAAGCCATCTGTGTAATTGGTATTTCGTCTATTACACATTCTGGTGAAATTAATGTCTTTGTTGCTGAAATATTTGAATTAGTAATAAAATGCATTATGAATATTATAGTTATTTATAAGTATATAATAGTAATCATTATTATATTTAAATAAAAAAATTGAATTTTTTTACATTTAATATATATACATATTACTAGTTATACACATGATGAGTTTATTTGTTCTATAACTTATATAAAATGTGGTCAAACCTACCAGTAACTATCCAAGAAGATATATTAGAATATTCTAATTATCGCCAAGATATTCAAGAATATTTTAAAATGAATGTATTGCCTTTAATCGATGATTCATTTATTAAAATCGAAAATGGATGTGAACTATGTTATGTCAAATATTTAAACAAAAAAAAATTTAAACTATGTGATAATCATAAATTTATGCCATCTACTACCCGCCAAGGTAAATATTTTTCAATATATAATTTACCTAATAGAAATTTACAAGATACACTTGGAAAGTTATTTTTAATCATTGATAATGTATCTCGATTTAAATTAATTATTAGTGATTTAAAAAAATTTGAAACTCATAAACTAACTAAAATTAATAATGAATTATTATTTGCATGATTTGGTTTTGTTATTGCAACCAGCCCTAAATTGCTCATAATAATTTAACACTTCAATTAAAGGTGGGGATTCAATAGTATATAAAATATCTTTTTCAAGTTTTTTATATAAACAATTATATTGAGTCTTATTAATTTTTTTTTCTTTAAATTTCAATAAAAGTTTTTGGTGTTCTTGTTTAAAACATTCATTTTCTTGTTTTATTAATTTTTTATTAACTTTGTCTTTTAATTTATAAAGCCAAGAAAATAATTTAATACGTCCACTCATATAATTATCAATTGGCATTTCTTTAATGAATTTTTTATATGACTCTCTACAAAAAATACACGGTAGAATATAGCCCAATGAAAGAAATAAATTTTTAAATTCTTTTTTAATTCTCATATGGTCTTTATTTTTAATATCAAGTTTTTCAGGATATGTGCCCAAAATTGATATAAATAAAAAATTCCAAGCACTGCCACCCCACGCAGTTGTTTTCATTCCAGATAGAGAATTATATTTATTCATTGTGATAATTATAGAAATGTTATTTATGTAATAGATTAGTATATTAATAATATCTATAAATTATTTTATTTTTTATAATTAAAAAAATAAAATTAAATTAATTTCATAACTTTATCAAAATAATCTTTTGAAATTTCGCATCCCCTAAAAATGTATCTAGTATTATATCAGTTTCATTTGAATGTTTTTTAATTAATTCTTCAAATAAAATTAAACTTTTTTGAGTTGGATGAAATCTATTTTTGCCACCTTGTAGAGGCGGGTCAGTAAGTATTAAATCTATTGATGAATCTGAAATCGTTGATAAATATTGCAGTCCGTCATCGTTTTTAATTTCAATAGTTGTCATAACTAACTAAGTTATTTTATAATAATTAACTTATTATTTAATTCAATTTTAAATAATTAACAATATTATAATAAATAAACAAATCAAAAAAGAATAATTTAAAATTGAATTAAAAAGTATTATAATTAATATAGTTAAGACTAGTGTATTTTAACAATGTCAAATGATTTTATCCCAGAGAGTGAATTAAATAAAGTTAAATTTTATGTTTTAAGTGATGAAGATAATAATATTGACGCATTTGTTGAAATTAAAAACCGAGAATTATTTAGAGCAAATCAACCTGTAAATCAAGGAATTTATGATAAAAAATTAGGTAGTACAGATAATTCATATGTATGTAATACTTGCTTTAAAGATAAAACATTATGCTCGGGGCATTTTGGAAAAATAATATTGCCATATCCAGTAATTTCGCCATTATTTAAAAAAGAAGTATTAAAATGGTTAAAAATTATTTGCTTTGAATGCGGGCACGCAATTTTAAAAATTAAAAATGCAAACAATATTCCAAAGTCGCAACTATTAAATGAATATGTTAAGTTTTCAAGAACGAATACTCAAAAATCAATTAAATGTATTAACTGCAATATTGCTCACCCAATAGTTCAAAAAGATCCAAAAGATCATTTAAAAATTTATGCTAAAACAATTGTAAATGGAGTTGAAGAAGACAAAAGAATTTATAATAATGAAATTGAAGAAATATTTTCAAAAATTTCAGATAAAACCGTTTTGGAATTAGGTAAAGATATATCAGCACATCCTAGAAATTTTTTATTACGAACTATTAGAGCTCCGCCAGTTACAATTAGACCAGATATTAAAAAAATTAAAGGTGGAAGATCTAATAATAATGATTTAACAACAATATTAAAAAATATTGTTAATTTACTTGATAAATTGCCATCGGTACTTGATGAAGAAGCAATTATTAAAAACATCATACAATTAGATAATATTGAAATGCATTATTATAATTTAATAAAAGATATTCCTTCTAGTAATATTAATAAATTACAAACAAATACAGGCAGTTCACTAATGTCTATTTCATCTAGATTTCCAAAAAAATCAGGACGAATTAGAAAAAATATTTTAGGCAAACGAACTACTTATATGGGTCGTTCAGTAATTACTGGTGACAATAGTATTAAAATTAATGAAGTTGGAATTCCAATTTCAATTGCTAGAAATTTACAAGTGCCTGAGGTAGTGCAATATTACAATAGAGATAGATTAATGATTTATTTTATGAACAAAGATAAAAAATATCCAGGATGTTCTAAAATCATTAAAAAATCAACAGGTGCCGAATATTATGTAGGTGCAATTAATGACGATTTTATTTTAGAAGATGGTGATACTATTTTTAGAGATCTTATTGATGGAGATGCAGTTGCTATGAATCGTGCACCATCTCTATTATATAGTTCAATCAGTGGCCATACTGCTAAAATTATGGCAAAAGGGGATACATTACGATTATCAGTAAATGTTGCAGATACAATGTATGGTGGAGATTTTGATGGTGATGCTATGATGTTAATTACACCACACACAATATTATCAAGAAATGAATGTAAAATTTTGTCAGGTGTCGAAAGATGGGGAATATCATTAAAAAATGGTTCACCGTCAATTGGAGTATACCACGATGGATTAATTGGTATATTTGAATTTACTAAAAATGAAATTAATATTAATAAATATAATTCAATGAGATTATTAAGTCAAAATGCAATTAAAACAGAAAATATTATATTTAATAAACAAAATTATAATAGCCGTGAATTAGTTAGTAAATTATTGCCACCTATTAATTTTAATAAGAAGGCTGGATTTTATAATCCTGATTATGCCGATTTTATTAAATACAACTTAGATGAAATTAAAGTAGAAATTTCACGAGGGAATTTATTAAAAGGACGATTAGATAAAAAATCAATTGGCCAAGGTGTTGATGGTTCATTATTTCATATTATTCATAATGAATACGGTAGTGAAACTGCTTTTGATATGATTTATAATTTACAACAATTAACAACAATTTATTTAATGCATAAAGGTTGTACTATTAATTATGATGATATTACAATTAGCAAAAATGCATTAAAAAAGGTTCATGAGCAGACTGCATCAATATTGTATGAATCTAACCAAATATATAATAATCTAATTAATGGCAAAATAATTCCTCCGCTTGGTATGACAGTTAAAGACTTTTATGAACAGCAACAATTATCTATATTAAATCTCGGAGACGACTTTTTAAAACCAGTATTTGAAGACATTGATACTGAAAAAAACAATTTATTTAAACTTATTTCATCAGGCTCAAAAGGCAAATTTACTAATTTATTACAAATAAGTTCGTCAATTGGCCAAACATCAATTGGAGGTGAACGTATGTATAAATTATTTGGATATGAAAGAACTTGCCCCTATTATCCCCGTTTTGATGACTCGCCACAAAATCGAGGTTTTGTAACTGAATCATATACATCGGGAGTAGATATGTTATCATTTATATTTCAATCAATGGAAGCAAGATATAGTATTATTAATAAAGCATTATCTACAAGTATTACTGGTGAACAAAATAGAAAAAGTATTAAAAATTTAGAATCACTGTATATTGACAATACTAGAAAAGTTGTTAAACATAAAAATATTGTTCAATTTATATATGGAAGTGATGGCATTGATACACGAAAAAATGAAAATGTTAAATTTAATACTATTTCAATCTCATTATCTGAGTTTGAAAAAAAATATAGATGTACATTTAATGATATTTCAAAAGAATATCATAATGATAACATTAAAAAATTATTAGATAAAGAATATAATGATTTATTAAATGATAGAAATTCTTATAGAAATATTTATCTAAAAATTGAAAAACAGAATAATAAAAACAAATTATTATCTGATATGAAAAAATTACCAATTAATATTCATAGAATTATTGAAGATATTACTTATAATTTTACTGATGTCATTAAAAAAGAAAAATATAAGTTAAGTCCAGTAATTATTCTAGATAAAGTTGATAATTTATGTGTTCAAATTATGTATTCTCATTATAATGAAATGCAATTTCATAAAAAAATGAAAATTCCTGACCATATTTATTCTTCGTTTACATTAATTAGAATTTTAATTCGTTCATATCTAAATATTAAAAATATTATTTCTCTTAATCTCAATTATAATATTTTAGATTTAATTATTACTCGTATTTTAAATACATATCATAAATCATTAATTGATTACGGATGTCCAATCGGTATTATCACGGCTCAATCAATTTCTGAACCTATGACACAATATGTGTTAGATAGTCACCATCGAACAGGTGCATCAGGCACAAAAACAGATTTCTTAGTTCGTATGAAAGAAATTTTAGGTGCAAAAGATACTTCAAAAATGAAATCACCTAGTATGATTCTTTATGTTAAAGACGAATTTAAACATAATAAATTTAAAATCCAAGAAATTGCTAATCATATTGAAATGATGGCTCTTAAAACATTTTTAAATGGATATCAAATATTCTTTGAAGATTATAAACAAATTATTCATCCTGATTACATTCACGAATTAAAAATCATTGAATTATTTGAAAAACACAATCCCAATATTAAAATTCCTAATGACCTTATCAAATGGTGCATTAGACTAGATTTTAATAAAGAAAAAATGATCGAAAAAAATATGAAATTTGAAACTATTTGCTATAAATTAAAAGAAACTTTCCCGTTTTTATTTATTGTACACACGGCCGAAAATGCCGATAATGTATTTATTCGATTATATATTCGATACCAATACTTTAAAAAAACTGGTGAAATTACATTAGAATATATTGAATCTTTTATTAATGATTCTTTATTAAATTCAATCATCCGAGGTATTAGTAATATTTATTCTACTAATACAAATAATAAAATCGCTAGAACACTTATTACTGATGATGATGCTATTGAAAAAAATAATGAATTTGTTATTCATACTGACGGAACTAATTTAGAAGAAATATTCCAAAATTCTTTTATCAATCCTTATCTTTCTCAATCTGATAGTATTATTGAAATTTATGAATTATTAGGAGTTGAAGCCGCTAGAAATAAAATTATTATTGAATTAATGAATATGATGCCCGCTGCTGATAATAAACATTATATGACTTATGCCGATTCAATGACTTTTACAGGTAGAATTTCATCTATTGATAAATCTGGTATTGAAGAACGAGAGCCAAATAATATCTTATTAAATCTTGCTTTTAGCCACCCAATTCAAGGATTAGAGCACGCCGCAATTAATTCATTAGAATCTACTTGCTCGGCCGGATTAAGTGCTCCGTTAATGGTCGGACAAATGCCTAAATATGGTAGTAGTTATAATACAGTTTGCATTAATGAAGAATTTATTAATACTCATTTAATGAATATTAACACTCAATTAAATGATTTATAATTAATTAATTATGCACTACTATTTTTATTTTTTTTATTAATTTTCTTATTTAAATTATATTTTATATATAATAATAATAGTGCTACTAATAATACTATAAAAAATAATTATGTTTAGTTATATGCTCTTAGATGATTATTCAGTTTTAAATACTTGTTTAACTGATAAAAAATGTTATACTCTATCTAAAAATTTTTTAATTGAAATTTTACCCCATTCATCTTTTAATTATGAACACGGATTTTATTTTTCTTCTTCTACAAATTTATATATTAAATTATCTAATGAGTTAAATAATAAATTATCTTTATCTTCTACTGTGATGTCTCTTTCTGATTCAGAATTAAATAGATCTTCTATTGAATTAATTAATACCACTAATGAAATTGTTACAATTCAACCATACTCTCCGATTTTAATTTTATCAAATACTGTTTTATGTGAAAACAACCACGTAGAACAACACTGCAATATGCCACAATTAGAATTAATTGATCTTAACACATTTGAAAATGTTGCCGAGCCAAAATCAGAACCTGCTGTTGAACCTGTTACTGAATCTGTTGCCGAACCAAAACCAGAACCTGTTGTTGAACCTGTTGCTGAATCAGTCGCTGAATCAGTTACTGAATCGGTCGCCGAACTAAAAAATGAATCCGTTGCTGAACCAAAAAATGAATTAGTCGCGGAACCAAAAACAGAATCAGTCGCTGAACCAAAAAATGAATTAGTCGCGGAACCAAAAACAGAATCAGTCGCTGAACCAAAAACTGAATCAGTCGCGGAACTAAAACCAGTTGCCGAGCCAAAAACAGAAAAAAGAAAATATATTCGTAAAAAGAAATAATTAATAATTTAAAGAAATGCCAGATATACCAATTTCAGTCAATTCGCTTTGAATATCTGAATAATATTCTGATTTATTTTTATCAAATAAATTTTTTATTTCGCAGTTCGGATAACTAATATAATTTTTTGGCGGTAAATTATCTAAATTTTTATTATTTGCTATTAAATTTTTAAAATTTTTGATAAATTGTAAATAACTATCAGGATAATTTTTTTTGCCTGTTGTATTTAAAGAATAATTAAATATTGAATTATCAAAGTTTTCAGAATTATTAAACTCAACAGGATATAAATTATACATATATTGAATAATATTTATAATACTGTTTAATGAATTATAATACAACATATATTTATTTTTAATATCTGCATCATCTTCTAAATAATATTGCAATAAAAAATACATTAAATTATAAGTATAACTGGTAACTGGAATATAATTATCTAATTTAGAATTATATAATAAATTTATATTTACTAGATTTCCATATAAATTATATATATTTAATTCGTATTGGTCTAACTCAGAATATAATTGTTCTGGCAGCAGATCTAATATTTTGTTTAAATATTTTTTATTTTTTATTTTATATTTTGTTTTTAATAATTTAAAAACATTTTCTATATTGTGATCTGATGCATTACCATTTGCATTTATAAAAGATACTGATGATATATTAAATAATTCAAATGATATTATATTTTCTGAATTTATGCTATATGTATTTTTAATTTTAATATTTTCATATAATTCTTTTAACTTTATTTTTTCATCCTTTGTAAACGACAATATGTCTTTTAATTTTTTATATATTCTATCAAATTCAACATATATAATATTATATGCTAGTTCGCCATGAAAAATTATATTTGTTTCTAAATTATATATAATATCATTATGTATATTATATCTATTAAAATATTTGTTTGGCAATGATGTATACGATAATGTTTCGTCGTTATGGATAATATTTATATTTATAAATTTGATATTTGTATAATCAAAATTAAATTTAGTAACTTCTAATTTATTTATCATATCTACTGATGGTAATTTATAATAATTTTCTAATAATTGTAAACGTTGAACATCTTTTTTAAATCTATGTAAAATGTTATATGATATACCTGTATATTTATATAAAAAACTTAATGATATATATTGATTTATTTTTTGAAAATTTGGATGGACAAATTTAAAATTTTCATATTCTAAAAATGGAATTTTAGAATATATATTTTCTGGTATATATGTTGAATCAAATAATGTAAACCCTAACAATTGCACGCGTACAGTTGTCTGGTGAATGGCTGGTATTATACTAATATTTTCATATTTTAATTCGCATAATATTTTTCCAATATTGTTTGCGTGTTGTACATTATTTGGTGAGATTATATCAAAATCTGGTATCTGATATAAATCATTATATAATGTATCATTCTGTTTTTTAAGTGCATAATCAATTGCGGTTCCGCCTACTATTAATAATTGATTATCTAATATATATTGTTTAACTATTTTTAATGCATATGAGATTTTATCTTTTAGATAATTATGCGTATATAATATATACTCATCTGTTATTTCAGTTTCTGTTTTTAAATTAATCTCGTCCATCTGCACTAATATTAATATACTATTAATATTATTTTAATTTAAACATAAAACTAATATTTAATTAAAAATTCATTTTAATTAAAATTGAATTTTTAATTAAACTTAATATACCTTTATTAAGATTTAATTAAATGGACAATTTTGAATTGTGTGATGATGAAATTTTTAATGAGTTCTTTAACAGACCTTTTGAAAAATTAAATAATATTGCCAATAATGAATATAAAAATTGCACTGACTGTAATATTCAAATGCAACCAAATATTAATAATACATTAACTTGCCCTTCCTGTGGATTTATTAAAACTGTTATCATCGAAAATTTAGAATATGAACCTAGTATGTGTGGTTATAATACTAATGAAAATTACCATATTCCTATCAAATATGTCGGCAAAAATTCATTCCAATATCAAAAATTTTTAAGAAATAATACTTCTGAATATAGTGTTATTCAAGAAAATACATTAAAAAAATTATTAGATCGCCTGAATTATCAATCTAATAATTTTGTTATTCCTAAAAATATTATTTCTAGTGTTCTTACTCAATATAAAAAAATTCGTCATACTTCTAAAATTCATCGAGGTGAAATTTTAAAAGGTATTCTTGGTTCTTTAATTTATTATGAATGCTTAAAAGAAGGTATTATTAGAAAACCTAAGGAACTCGCCAAATGGTATTCTATCTCTGAAAATAATTTAAGTAAAGGCGATAAAATTTTAAGAGAACTTGAAGAAGCCGGTGTTATTGAATTACCTATTAATAAAGATTTCGATATTGAATATATATCTTCTTATTTAAAACGCATCAATTTAGATATTCAATATGAAGACTTCTTGCTTGAACTATTAAATAAAATTAATGAATTAAAAATCGGCAATCCTAATGCTAGACTGTCTACTAAAACTGCAGCATTGATATTTTTATTAGTTATCTCTAAGTCATTTCCGATTTCATCAGAAGATATATCTTCTGAATTTGATATCTCGATTTCGACATTTAAAAACTTTTATATGGAAATTTTTAAAAATAAAGATAAATTAGATCATATCTTTACAAAATATAATATTACACTGCCTAATAAAATACCTAGAAAAGTTAGAAACAAAAAAAATACAAAAGAAGTTTAACTACTTCTTAATTATCTTTGTATCTTTTATAGATACTTTGTAATTCTTCTTTTAATTTTTTTTGTTTGAATTGTCCGTTTTTTGTTATCTTCTCATTTAAATAACTTGATAATTTATTATTAATCTCTTTATTAAATTCATTATCTAACTTTGTTAATTCTTTCATTGATTCACAATGACTTTTTAAATGTTCATTCTCTTCTAATTTCTTTTTAAATAATTTATTTTTATTATTATTTACTACATTAAATGCTAACTTAATTAAATTATCGTATTGTTCATTACTAATTGCATTTATTGTTTGTTTATTCATTGTATTAATATCTTCAATTTCATTTTAAATGCTTTGAACTGTAATCATATTTTCTTGAATCGCACCAATTGGCGTAAATCCAATAATTTTAAATCCTTTATTAATCGTTTTCTTTAATAAATTACTGATTGATGTGCTAATATCTTTTAACTGCGAATAGCGAAGTGCTAATCGTAATTCCTTAGTTTCTGTATGTTCTAATTTATAAATCATTAGAAATTTAATATTATCTAAATTATCTTCAAATGTATAAATTAGAGTAATTTGATTACTTAAAAATTGATGAACTAATTTAATTAATTCATCAATTTTAATTTCTAAACGATGAACTGATTGTTTAAGTTCTTCATTAGATTGTTTAGCATTTTTAGCATAACCAAGTAAATCTTTCATATCTTGTTGTAAATTTTCATTTTGCTTACATAAATTGTTAATTCGAGTAGATTGTTTTTTATTTTCATTTAATAGATCATTAACATCATTTTTTAAATTATCAATTTTGGCGTCTTTACCAGATAATAACATATCTTTATACATAATTTGATATTTATTATATTCA
>JACCDQ011365034.1_pt1 | contig 16054 bp, 15 predicted proteins | sample 7446031 | NCBI WGS metagenome assembly JACCDQ01 (sample SAMN15323442, study PRJNA562643) | freshwater metagenome | isolation source: river surface water | place: USA:Blue River Watershed | collected 2017-08-17
ACATTGTAGAAAGTATAAAAGACCGGAAAAGGGCTTGGGCTGCCACGTATCGAGACCTTTTTCAAGGTCGTTGCCGACTCAATATCTGTATGTTTCCCGGTCGGACACCTTGCTTCGCGAAGTCCAAGGCGTTCAGCCCCAATTTGTTCCTTTGTGCCGCATCAGCACCGGCTTCCAACAAAAGTACCACCGATTCTTCGGTTCCATAACGCGCAGCCATCATCAGCGGTGTGGTGCCATTGGGTGACTCTGCATCGATGTAGGCATAACGGTCCAGAAACCGTTGGATCAATGACGCAGCTGCTGGGCCGTTGTGGGTGGCTGCGTAATGCAGCGCGGTCCAGCCCGGTTGGTTGATGGAGACGTTCCTGTCCAAGATGGCGTCAACCAGTTGCACCTGCCCACGCAGGGCCGCCATCATCAATGCGTTTTCTCCGGCTGCGTTCACATCGTTGATTTTGGTGTCGGCGTGTGCCACCAGGTAATGCGCCACGCGCACGGAGTCGATCTGCAAGGCCAGAATCAGGGGTGGTATGTCTCGTTCGTCGCGGGTATTCAAGTCAAAACCCCGCGCCACCAATCGGTCTATCGTGCGAACGTCGTCACGGGAAATGGCGCGAAAGAAGTCGTCGAAGGAGCCCGCCAGTGCCCCGTTCATCCAGGTTGCCAGACCCGCCAACAAAAAAACCCGGCGGTTGCCGGGTGGGCGCCACCATGAATCGTCTGTTTTCATGGTGGACTAGGTTAGCGTAAATCGGAGGATTATTCTTCCACAAAGGCTTCTTCGCGGCGTTTTTTGATCGAAGGAGACAGCACCACCAACAGCAGCAGGACGGCCACGGCCAACAGACTGGCGGACAGGGGACGTGTCACGAACACTGACCAGTCACCGCGCGAAAGCAGGAGCGCCCGGCGCAGGTTCTCTTCCATCATGGGTCCCAGAATCAGACCCAGCAACAACGGGGCGGGCTCACAACCCAGCTTGATAAAGGCATAACCAATCACCCCAAACAGGCCCACCATCCATATATCCCAGGTGTTGTTGTTGGTGGTGTAGACGCCCACCGCGCAGAACAACACGATGGCAGGGAACAACCAGCGGTAAGGCACGGTCAGCAGCTTGATCCAGACGCCAATCAAGGGCAGGTTCAGGATCAGCAGCATCGCGTTGCCGATCCACATCGAGGCGATCAGGCCCCAGAACAACTCGGGGTTGCTGGTCATGACCTGCGGACCCGGTTGAATGTTGTGGATCGTCATGGCGCCCACCATCAGGGCCATCACAGCGTTGGACGGAATGCCCAAAGTCAGCAGCGGAATGAACGACGTTTGAGAACCGGCGTTGTTGGCAGATTCAGGCGCAGCAACACCGCGGATGTTGCCTTGACCGAAGGGCACTTCACCCGGTTGCAGCTTGGTTTTCTTTTCAATGGTGTAAGAGGCAAACGACGCCAGCAACGCGCCGCCACCGGGCAAAATGCCCAAAGCAGAGCCCAACGTGGTGCCGCGCACAATGGCGGGCAACATGCGTTTGAAGTCGGCCCGGGTGGGCATAAGACCTGTGATCTTCTTGGTGAAAACCTCGCGCTTTTCTTCAGAATGCGACAGGTTCTGGATGATTTCGCCGTAGCCAAACACACCCATGGCGATCACGATGAAGCCAATGCCGTCGGTGAGTTCCGGGATGTCAAAACTGAAACGGGCCACGCCGGAGTTGACGTCGGTGCCGACCATGCCGAACAACAGGCCGAGGATGATCATGGCCACCGCCTTGACCAAGGAACCGGAGGCCAAGACCACCGCCCCGATCAGACCCAGCACCATCAGCGAAAAGTACTCGGCGGGGCCGAATTTGAACGCCACTTCGGTCAGAGGAACCGCAAATGCAGCCAGAACCAAAGTGCCTACGCTACCGGCAATGAACGAGCCGATGCCTGCAGCGGCCAATGCCGGCCCTGCCCGGCCTTTGCGCGCCATCTGGTAGCCGTCCAGTGCAGTCACCACCGATGAGGCTTCGCCCGGCAGGTTGACCAGAATGGCGGTGGTGGACCCACCGTATTGGGCGCCGTAGTAAATACCAGCCAGCATGATCAGCGCGGCCACTGGGGGCAGCGCGTAAGTGGCGGGCAGCAACATGGCAATGGTGGCCACAGGGCCCAAACCGGGCAGCACGCCAATGACGGTGCCCAACAGGCATCCGACAAAGGCATACATCAGGTTTTGTAGGGTGAACGCAACACCGAAACCGGTGGACAGGTTGTTGATCAAATCCATGGCAACAAACTCCTCAGCCAGCGATAAAGGTGGGCCACAGCTGGAACGGCAATCCCAGCAGTTTGACGAAAGTGAGGTAGCTGCCAACAGCCAGGATGGCGGCCAGCACCAGCACCTCACGCAATTTGAAAGATTCGCCCGCTGCTGAGGCCATCATGACCAAGGCCGCAATGGCTGGCATCAGGCCCATGGGAGGCAGGCCGATAAGCGGGAGACCGCCCAACAAGCTGCCAAAAATCAGGTTGGCGCCGATGACGAAAAACAGAGGTTTCCACGCAATGGCACCAATGGCCTCGCCTTCTTGACGGGTGTCGCCCAGTGCCTTGAACAGCACAATGGCCCCCAGAATGGCCAGCAGGATTCCAAGAATGAGGGGAAAGTAACCGGGGCCCATGCGTGCTGCATTGCCCACCGTGTATTCAGACGCGCCGTAGGCAAAGCTCGCGCCCAAACAGGTGAACATCAGCCCCGAGAAAAAATCTTTTTGGCTTTTAATAACCACTTGCATGTCTCCATAAAACAGGAATGCCGAATCATCCGACATGCAGCGCGGTTTTTCTATGTGGATTACACGTAGCCAGGGGCTTGTATGGCGCGGTTCATACCAGAAAACAAACGCAAGGCGTTGTGGGTGGTGATGGCGCCCACCTCCTCTACCGGCAGGCCTTTGATGGCTGCCAGCTGCTGTGCCACAAACGGCACGTAGGCCGGATTGTTGGTTTTTCCTCGGTAAGGCACAGGTGCCAGGTACGGGCTGTCTGTTTCGATCAGCATGCGGTCCAGCGGCACGTAAGCGGCGACCTCACGCAGGTCTTGTGCGTTTTTGAAGGTCAATATTCCTGAAAACGAGATGTAAAAATCCAGTTCCAACGCCGCCTTGGCCACCGCCATGGTTTCGGTGAAGCAGTGGAATACACCTTGCGACCTGTGGAGATCCGGGGCTTGGTGTTGACTGGAGAAGCCGCCCTCCTCTCGCAAAATGGCCAGGGTGTCGTCCGAGGCCGAGCGGGTGTGAATCACCAATGGCAGGCGTGTCAGACGCCCCGCCTGAATGTGCACGCGAAACCGCTCGCGTTGCCACTCCATATCGGCAATGGTGCGTTCACCAAGGCGGTAGTAGTCCAGTCCGGTTTCACCAATGCCCACCACCTTGGGCAAGGCCGAGCGTTCCAGCAGATCGTTCAGGGTGGGTTCCTGCACCCCTTCGTTGTCGGGGTGGACCCCGGCGGTGGCCCACAAGTGCGGGTGATCAAGGGCCAGTCGGTGAACGTCGTCAAAGTCTTCCAGCGTGGTGCCGATGCAAATGGCTTGTTGAACTTGGGCCAATGCCATCTGGTCCAGGATGTCGGGCAACTGCGCTTGGAGTTCGGGAAAGTTCAGGTGGCAATGGGAATCGATGAACATCCGTGTCAGATGGTTTGGGTGGGGCGATCGGAGGCCAGGTGGGCGCCCAGAATTTCTTCAATCCGGGCTTTGAGTTGCCGTGATTTTTCATCCGCCGGAAAACGGATGCCGACCCCTTGGGTCCGCGAACCCGTGGCTCCGCCGGGCGTGATCCAGGCCACTTTGCCTGCCACCGGGTAGCGTTGGGTGTCTTCGGGCAAGGTGAGCAGCAGGTAGACGTCCATGCCCAGGTGGTAGTCGCGGGCGGATGGCACAAAAATGCCGCCCTCTGCGAACAAAGGGATGTACGCGGCGTACAGCGCGCCCTTCTCCTTGATGGAGAGCTGTATCACGGTGGGCCTGGGGGCACCGTGTCCGGCTGCGGTATCGTCGCTGGAACTCATGGTTGCGAGTGTAGCCGCAGCGCCTCTTGTGCGGCCAAGCCCCAGGCTTCGGATTGCAGGCCGGCATTGAAAGGGTGCTCCGCTGTGCGCGATGCTTGCTGCAATTGCTTGTGCCATTTCAACAGAGCAGCCCAGGGTGGTGCCGGTGGCAAGGCTTGTGCGTCAAAAAAACGGGGGGCAGCCTGGGCTTGGACGGCCATCAGGTCGTGGCAGAGTTTTTGCAACACGTCGATTTGCTGTGGCGCAGACCAGTCGGCGATGGTCGACAAATCCCCTTGCGCAATGGCTTTGGGCAGCTGTGTCCATTTCCGCTGTTGCACCCCGAGGCCCAACAACTGGGCAGCTTCGCTGGGGCGTCCACCTGCGGCGTTGAGTCCGGTCAGCAGGTCAGAGGTCGGCAGTTCGGGGAACCGGGTACGCAGCCAGGCCAGAGCCTCTTCTGGGTCGGGCCAGGCCAGCGTGTGGGTCTGGCAACGGCTGCGTATGGTGGGCAGCAAGGTGTGGGCGGCTTCGGTGGCGAGCACGAACCGAAGGGCACCTGGGGGTTCCTCCAGTGTTTTGAGCAGGGTATTGGCGGCTTCGTGGTTCAGGCGGTCGGCGGGGTGTATCAGCACCACTTTGGTGGTTCCCCGTGACCGGGTCATTTGCGCGAAGGCCACCGCATCCCGCGTGGCCTCGACACGGATCCATTTGCTGGGTTTGATTTCTTTTTTGTCGATTTTGTCCTGGGTTTTTTCGTCCAGTGGCCAGCCAGCCTCCAGCGCCAGGGTTTCCGGCATCAATACCCTGAGATCGGGGTGGGTGCGCACCGATACCGCATGGCAACTGCTGCACTGGCCGCACGCCCCCGAGGGGGTCGGTTGCTCGCACAACCATGCGCTGGCCAGTGCCATGGCCAAGTCGTATTGGCCCATGCCCGATGGACCGGCCAGCAACAGAGCGTGGCCCTTCTGCGCCAGCAGCGCAGTCAGTTGCCGTTGCAGCCAGGCAGGCAAACTGGTTGTCATGCCAACCAACCTTGGTGCTGGCAAGTGTCCAGCACCTCTTGCCAAACGTCTTCAATGGGGGCCTGCGCTTCAATTCGGGCAAAGCGCTGCGGCGCCGCCTGCATGCGAGCCGCATAGCCTTGGGTCACTTTCTCAAAAAAAGTGGCCGGTTGGGCTTCGAATTTATCGGGCACGCGCGCGCCAGCCAGACGCCGGGCAGCGATCGAGGCCGGGAGGTCAAACCACAGCGTCAAATCGGGCTGACGCAAACCCGATGGACCGGTTTGCACCCAGGCTTCCAGTTGGGTCAAGGTGGCCAGGTCAAAGCCTCGCCCGTGTCCTTGATAGGCGAACGTGGCGTCGGTGAAGCGGTCGCAAAGCACCACCTGCCCTTGTGCCAGCGCGGGTTCTATCACGCATTGCAGGTGGTCGCGCCGGGCGGCAAACATCAGCAGCGCTTCGGTCAGCGGGTCCATGCCATCGTGCAACAGCAAGGTGCGCAACTTCTCGGCCAATGGCGTGCCTCCGGGTTCACGGGTCACGGTCACCTGGCGTCCCTGTTGCCGAAAGGTGTCGGCCAGGGCGTTGATGTGGCTTGATTTTCCGGCGCCATCAATGCCCTCGAAAGTGATGAAAAGTCCTGCTGTGGGCATGGTTTCAACGGAGTTGGTAACGCTGTACGGCGCGGTTGTGTTCGGCCAGTGTGGTGCTGAAGTGGCTGCTGCCGTCGCCTCGGGCCACAAAGTACAGGGCCTGGGTGTTGGCCGGTTGGGTGGCCGCCTGCAGGGCAGCCCTTCCCGGCATGGCAATGGGTGTGGGTGGCAACCCGGCACGGGTGTAGGTGTTGTAGGGGGTGTCGGTTTGCAGGTCGCTTTTGCGCAAATTGCCATCGAATGCCGTGCCGAGACCGTAAATGACCGTGGGGTCGGTTTGCAACCGCATGCCCAAGCGCAGCCGGTTGATAAATACACCTGCAATCGGCCCGCGGTCGGCTGCGGTACCGGTTTCTTTCTCGACCACGCTGGCCAGCACCAGGGCTTCTTGAGCCGACTTCAGCGGCAGGCCGGGTTGCCGCTGTGCCCAGGCGGCTTCCAGGGCCTGGTCCATGGCTTGGGCCGCCTGCTTGAGCAAACCGCTGGCGGTGCTGTTTTTGGGGTAGGTGTAGGTGTCGGGGAAAAACCGCCCTTCGGGGTGGGTTTCGGCCCGGTCCAGGTGCTTCATCAGCGCGGCAGGATTTTGCGCAGCGTCTGCAGGCAGGTCGTATACCAAGTGATCGGCCTGGCGCAGCGCGCCCAGTACCTGGCGGTAATTCCAGCCCTCCACCAGGGTCAGTCGACGCAGTGCCTGTTCACCTTGCACCAATTGCAGCAACAGGCCTCGCGGCGTGGTGCCTGGCACAATTTCGTAGCTGCCAGCCTTGATGGCTCGCCCCTCGCCCGAGAAACGGAACCACATCGCCAATTGCCAAGCCGGTACATCCACCCCGGCCTGGACCAGATGGCGCGCCACGGTGTTGATTGAAGAGCCCGGGGGCAAGGTCACATCCACGGTGGGTGACGGCAAGCTGGCGTCGGGGCTGCGCAAAGCCAAAGGTGTGTTCAACCACAGGTAAGCGGCCACACCCAGCAACGCGGTGGCGCCCAATGCGGCCAGCATCAGCCATTTCAACACACGAAACACGGTCTTGCGCCTTTGAGACAATCTGGGCTGCACATCATAAGTGAAGCCCAGCCATGAATGTCCCCCACCTACCCCGCCCCGTTGTAGATCCTGCTGCCCTGAATGGCGTGACCGAGTTGCCCCACTTGGGGGTGATACGGGTAGAGGGGGACGATGCTGCCGCCTTTTTGCACGGACAGTTGACGCAGGACTTTGCATTGCTGGGGCTTGCTGAGGGGCGCTTGGCTGCCTTTTGTTCGGCCAAGGGGCGCGTGCAGGCCAGCTTTGTGGGTTTCAAACACAGCCACCAGGACATTCGCTTGATTTGCCCGAAAGACGTGTTGCCTGCCACGCTGAAACGTTTGAGCATGTTTGTGCTGCGGGCCAAAGCCAAACTGACCGATGCCAGCGATACCTTGGCGGTTTGGGGTTTGGTCGGTGATGCTGTTCCATCGGTGCTGCAGCAGTCCAACACCTGGACCAAGGTGGGGGATGACGGGGTGGACATGGTTCGCCTGCCCGACGGTGGTGGCGCCGTTCGGGCTTATGCCTGTGGTCCGAAGGCGCGGATGCCCATCGCCACCGTGCCCACGCCTGTGTGGCAGTGGCTGGACGTGAACAGCGGTGTCGTTCTGATAACCGCGCCCGTGGTGGATGCTTTTGTACCGCAAATGCTGAATTACGAATCGGTGGGAGGGGTGAATTTCAAAAAGGGCTGTTACCCCGGCCAGGAAGTGGTGGCACGCAGCCAGTACCGAGGCATCCTGAAACGGCGGGCCTACATCGTTCATGGCGAGCAGCCCATGGAGCCGGGCCAGGAATTGTTTCACCCCAGCGATGCGGAGCAGCCTTGCGGTTTGGTGGTGGCGGTGGCCCCGCACCCGCAAGGGGGGGTTGATGCGGTGGTTTCCTTGCAGACCGCGGCTGTTGATCAGCATTCCATCACCTTGGGCAGCCCGACCGGGGCCACCTTGTACCAGAAACCCCTGCCCTACTCGCTGTTGGCAGACGTTTGAAACCGCTCCGCATGTGCCTGATCGCGTTTTCGTTGCAGGATGAACCCGAGCGCCGTCTGGTGCTGGCCTCGAACCGCGACGAATTTTGGAGCCGCCCCACACAACCCTTGCAGGCTTGGTCCGGCCCAGGCAACAGCCTGATTTACAGCGGCCGGGACCAATCAGCGGGCGGCACCTGGGTGGGTATTTCGGCCAATGGCCGTGTTGCGTTGCTGACCAATGTGCGTTCGGGTGCGGCTGAAACGGCTCCTCGCAGTCGAGGTGAGTTGACAACCCGCTGGCTGGCTGGGTCGGGACCCGACTTCGAGGGTTGGGTGAATGCCACCGACCCACGGGCCTACGGCGGCTTCAACCTGGTGCTGGGGAACATGACTGCTCAAGCGCCTTGGGTGTGGTTGAGCAACAGGGCCCCCGCGGACAGCAGTTATTTGCGCAACACCCAGCCTTGTCTCCTGCCTGAAGGATGGTGGGGGCGCGTGCTGGGACCCGGCACGCACACCTTGTCCAATGCGAGTTTGAACAGCCCATGGCCCAAAAGCCGCTTGTTGGGCCAAGCGATGGCCCAGATCGAAGAAGCAAATGCCCAGACACCGAATCTGTGGCAGGCCGCCTTGCTTCCCACGTTGATGTCCTTGCAGCGATTTCCCGAGGATCAACTCCCTTGCACAGGTGTGCCCTGGGAACTGGAACATGGGCTGTCCAGCCCCTTCGTGTACCTGCCTGAACGGGGCTACGGCACGCGAAGCACTTTGCTGGTGTGGGCCGACAGCCAGGGGGCTGAATTGTCTGAATGGACGCATGCCCCCGAACACACGGCCGCCGAGGCTGGCCAAGCCGGTGGTTGGCGGCTGGAGGAAAGTGTTTACAAGCGGATTTCCATATCCACGTGGGGAATGCCCGCGTCTTCGTAGGTCTCACCGACGGCCACATAACCCAGGCGTCTGTAGAACCCTTCTGCGCTGCGCTGTGCACTCAAGCGAACGGTGTGGTCGCCACGCAAACGGGCCGCTTCCATCAGGGCCAGCAACACCTGGCGCCCGACGCCGGTGCCTCGCAACGCCCGGTGTACCGCCATGCGGCCAATCTTGGCCACGCCACTGTGGGCAGGCAGCAGGCGCCCCGTGGCGACCGCCAGGCCCAAGCGGTTGCGCGCCAGAGCGTGCACGGCGGTGTGGTCGGCTTCGTCCCATTCCAGTTCCTTTGGGATGCGCTGTTCGTCCACAAACACCGCTGTTCTGACGGCAGAGGCTTCGGGCCCCAAGTCGGCCCACTGGCCCGTGGTCAGCGCGGTCATGTCCTGGCCACCTTCGTAGGCTTCCAGTGTGGAGCGCAGTGCCGCAGGAATGGATTTTGAGGTCTGGCTGGCTGGGTCGGCGAACACATAAATCAATTCAGACGAAATCAGGTGTTTTGGCCCGCGAAAAATGGCGCCCGTCATGGTCATGGACGAATTGCCGATCCGGGTGCAACTCAAGGCCACATCCAGAAAGTCATCCATGCGCGCAGAGGCGTTGAATTCGACGGAGGCTTTTTTTACATACAACTCGCCACCGAGTTGGTGCATGGCATCGTCATAAGGCAACGCCAAAGCACGCCAGTAGTCCGTGATGGCCACGTCAAAGTACATCAGGTAATGTGCGTTGAACACGATTTTTTGCATGTCCACCTCGGCCCAGCGCACGCGCAGGCGGTGAAAGAATCGGAAGTCCTGGTGTTTCATGGGGTGTCAGGTTTGTCTGTGGGTGTCATATTGGCCAACTGGCGCAAACGGGGAAAGTCCAGGTCTGTGGCCGCCTGTTTGACGGCCTCGCTGTAAGCAATGCAGTCCGGGAGGTCTTGTTTCAGCGCATGGGCCCAGTCCACGATGTCGGTGATCTGGCCATTCTCGATCAGCAGTCCAAGTGCCTTCAGATGGGATTGTGCCGGACGTTCTGCTGGCAAGTCGGGCTCCAGGGGGGGCGCTTCGTCGGAAAAGTTTCCCAGCCAGGTGTCTTGTACCTCCTGCTGGGGGGTGTCGGCCAGGTCCTGCGGGTTGGCCGAACGGCAAGGCAGTCGGACCGTGAACGTGGCCCCCTGCCCTGGCTGACTGTTCAATGCCAGGGTTCCACCCATGGTCTCGATCAACTGCCGGGCAATGGCCAGGCCCATGCCTATGCCTTTGTGTTCGGTCAATTGGGCTTGGGCACCTCGCTCAAAGGGTTCAAAGATGCGGTTCTGGTCTTGCGCTGGCACGCCCGGGCCAGAGTCGCGAACCGCAAAACAAAGCACCCACCCCTGCGTGTTGGTCGGGGTGTTTTCCAGCCAGCAGTTCAGAGAAATATCGCCGTTCTGCGTGTAACGTGCTGCATTGGTCAGCAGATTGTCGAGAACTTGTTGCAAACGCCGTTCGTCGATCATGAACAGCGCGTCTGGCGGGCCTTGCAGATCGAACGAAAATCGGTTGCCGTTCGCTTGAGCCAAGACCCTGGCCCCCTGTTCAATGTGTCGAAGCAGGCGCCCCCAATTTTGGGCGCGGGGTTGCAACTGCCAGCGACCGGCACTGCCGCGTGCGTAGTCCAGAATGTCGTCTATGTTGGCCAACAGCGCGGCAGCATCGCGCCCCATGGCCCGTGCGGCCCTGCGCACATCGAGGGTCGTGGCCATGTCGGTCAACAGGCGCACGCGGCCCAGCAAGGTGGTCAGCGGTGAGCGCAGTTCATGACTCATTTGCGACATGAATTGCAGGCGTGCGGCGCTTTCGCGTTGTGATGCCTGAAGGGAGTTCTGGATTTCACGCGAACGCCGGTGGGTGCTGACCATGATGAACGCAGTGGCCAACGCGAAGGCCCAAGGGTTGATCGCCTCATCGAATTCCGCGATCTCCACCCACCCCAAGATGGACAGCACACGGATGGACTCGACCAGCAACATCAGCAGAAAACTTTGTAGCAACAGTCTGGCCGACGCCACGCCCTCGCGCCATGCCAGCACCGATACCCCGACCACCGCCACCGCCATGGGCAACAGGACCATGGTCCACAGCCGTGCCCCTTGGCGGTAGTCGACGAACAGGCACCAGACAACACCGGCCAAGAAGATGGCCACCGTTCCCAAGTAAACACGATACGCCAGCTGTTGACGACCGGCGGGCGGAAGAAAGGCGCGTATGAACAAGGCAAAACAAACAACCGCTGCGCCACAGGCGGCCGCAAAAAATCGCAGGTCGAAAGGCCAATTCTCAGGCCACAGGTGCAGCTGCAAGGCGCCGTCGCGTGCCAATTCGACCCACAGTTCCGCCAGCATGAACAGCGAGAAGTACAACGTGACTGGTTCGCGCAGCATGGCATAAGACGCCAGGCTGTAGGCCATGCAAAGCAGCATCACACCCAGCGCCAGTGCCGTGAAGAACTGAATCCGTTGCTGGTGCGCAGCAGCCATTTTTGGAGGCCAGAGTTCGGTCCCGATGTCGATGGAACTTTCGGAGGCGACGCGCAACCACACGGTCTTGTGCTCACCAGGGGCCAGTTCAATGTCAAAAGCAGGTTTGGCCAAGGACAACGGCTTTTGGTTTTGAGGTGTGTGGATACCGCTGCGCCGTTCAGCGCCCTGCTTTTCTGGGGACGTGTCGAACATGCTGACTTGTTGCAAACGTGGGTGACCTGTGACCAGCCAACGTTCAACCCAGGATGCGCTTGGGTTGTGCAAATCCAGCTTCAACCACCAGGCATGTGTGTCAAATCCCAATGACGTGTGTCGCTGCGGTATCGAAACCGGTTGACACTGCCCACCCTGAACCTGTTCCAGTGTTGCGCTGGGGGCAGCAAAGCAGACGCCGGCGGTATGGGTGACGTTTTGCCGATCCTGAAGGGTCACATCGACAGGCTGCGGTCCGGCCGCAAAGGCCCAAACCGGGATCAAACCGAACCACCACCCCAGCATCCAGCGCAGAAGCACATTGCCCATCAAATTACGTTTGTATGGCGGTCGCATGCCTGGACTCCAAAGTGGTGGGCCCCTGTCGGTACTCGCTCGGGCTGCATGCAAATCGTTCCTTGAATGCTTTGGCGAAGTTGGATTGCGTGGAAAACCCCAGGTACTCGCTCAAGGCGGCCACGGGGGTGTCGGTGGTGCGCAGCAATTCACACGCCTGACGCAAGCGTTCCTCGCGCAGCCAAGCATACACAGTGAATTTTCCGTGTTTGACAAAGGTCTGGTTCAACCGCTTTTCGTGGGTGCCCAGCAGTTGCGCCAGGGCTTCCGGCGAGGGCGGGTTGCTGATGTGCTGGCGCAGGTAGTCTGTGGCTGCTTTGAACAATGCCAGTTCCTTGTTGTCGATGGCGCGGTCCTCGCCCGCCGATGGCGGATTCCCGTCTGGGGGCTGTTTGCTCAAAGACCCAGCGGTTCTGGCCAAACTCAGGTGTATGTGAATTCGGGCCAGCACCTCCTCCTCGTGGAACGGCTTGTTCACAAAGTCGACGGCCCCCAGGGCAAACCCCTCCAGGCGCATGTCGGCATCGGTGGCCGCCGTCAGAAATATCACTGGAATGTGGCGTGTTCTTTCGTTTTGCTTGAGCAGACGGCAGGCGGCAAGACCGTTCATTTGAGGCATGTTGATGTCCAGCAGAACCAGATCTGGCAACAGCAAATCCGCCTTTTGAACCGCGTCGTGCCCGTTGAAGGCAACACTCAGGCGGTAACCGTGCCGTGACAGCAAGGCGGTCAACAAACGCAAATCGACCATCGAGTCGTCCACGATCAAGATATGAGGCTTGACTGGCGTTATCATTGCGATCATTTTCATGCAATTTATGCGCTTTCTGGAGCGAATGTGCGCCCCAGGAATGATTATGGACTCCGGAGGAATGGTTGACCTGTCGCAAACCTTCAGAATGTTGCTGAGTGTAAAAACGACACATTTGATCCGTTTCCTCTGCTTTTACCCAGTCCAACCATGACCAACGAGACCATGAACGCTTACCGCACCGCTTCGTCCATTGCTTCCAAGGCCAGTGGCCCTTCAGCGCGTTTGTTCAAGTTGCTGGCGGTGTCAGTCGCTGTGTCGGTATTGGCAGCCTGCAGCACGGTGGCGCCCTCCCCACTTGCGCAAAAGGACCTGAGCGAAGTCAACCAAGCCGATCGCAACGCCATGCGCAAAGACGTGGAGCCATTGACTGGCCCACTGACGTTGGACGAGGCCTTGGCGCGTGCGCTTAAATACAACCTGGATCGCCGGGCCCGTTTGATGGAAGAAGCGATTGCCTTCCAGCAACTGGACGTGACCAAACTGGACATGCTGCCCAAATTGGTGGCGCAGGCTGGCTACAACCACCGCAACCGTGAACGCGCCACTTTCAGTCAAAGTTACAACCCGGTGGATCCGTTTGGCCCCATAGGTAGCAAATCGACCAGTGCGTCGTTTTCCCAAGAAACCACCCACAACACCGTGGATTTGGGGCTGACCTGGAGCCTGCTGGATTTTGGTCTGGGCAAAGCCAGTGCACAACAGGCTGCTGACCGGGTGCTGATTTCGGGCGAAAAGCGTCGCAAGGCCATGCATGTGTTGATGCAGGACGTGCGCACCGCTTATTGGCGTGCTGCCAGTGCGCAAAAACTGCGCAGCGAAGTGGGCGCCACCCTCAAAATGGCCGAAGAGGCCTTGGTGGATGCTCGCAAGGCAGAGGCCGAGCGACTGCGCAATCCGCTGGACTCCTTGCGCTACCAGCGGCAGTTGCTGGAAAACCTGCGTCTGCTGGAGGCGATAGACCAAGAGTTGTCCACTGCGCAAGTGGAGCTGGCTTCTTTGATCAACGCACCGGTCGGACAAGCCATTGCCATTGCCGAGAACGGTATTGCCCTGGCCGACGACACCGCGATCAAGCTACCCATGGCACGGCTGGAAGAGGTTGCCCTGGAAAACAACGCCGACCTGCGTGAACAACACTACAACGGTCGCATCGCCGCCGAAGAGGTGCGCAAAACCATGACGCGTCTGTTCCCCAATTTGAGCTTCAGCTACGGGGTCAAGTACGACTCGGACAACTACCTGGTGCACAACAACTGGAACGAAGCCGGCCTGCAGTTGTCGTTCAATCTGGTCAATTTGTTCACGGGATCGACCCAAATCAAGCTGGCAGAGGCCGGCGTGTCGCTGGCCGATCAGCGCCGCATGGCCACGCAAATGGCGGTGATCACGCAGGTGCATTTGGCCCGGTTGCAGTTGGCCAACGCGCGCAGCCAGTTCAGCCGCGCCGATGCCATCTACACCACCGACCAAAAAATTGCCGAACAGGTGCGCACGCGCCAAAGCGTGCAGGCACAAAGCCAATTGGACCGTGTGGCCAACGAAACCACGGCCATCTTGAGCCTGTTGCGTCGTTACCAGGCGCTGTCGCAGGTGCATATGGCCGAAAACCGATTGATGGCCAACCTGGGGTTGGAGCCCAAAATTGGCAGCACCGGGGACCTGACGCTGGCCGAATTGACCCAGCAAGTCAAAGGCAGTGGCAACCCGTGGGCCGCACTGCAACAACCTGCGGCGGGCAAGTGATGCGAGGTGTCGTTGTTTTCGGTGTTGCGGTGTGGGCTCTGGTTGGTGGCGGGGTGTCGTGGGCGCAGGCACCTGCTGCGGCCCCCTCGCCTGCTCTTGCAAAAACCGCGATTGAACGCCAGGAAATCCGCGCCCAGCTGATGCCGCGTCGCTACACCACGGTGGCCGCTGAAATTGGCGCCAAGATCAACCGCCTGCCGGTCGATGAAGGGGGCGGATTCCGCACCGGGCAAGTGCTCGTGAGCTTTGATTGTTCATTGCAGCAGGCGCAACTGCAGAAGGCCCAGGCCGAGTTGGACGGCGCCGCACAAACCCACGGCACCAACCAACGGTTGGCCGAACTCAATTCAGTGGGGCAACTGGAAGTGGACCTGTCCAAAGCCGCCGAAGCCAAGGCCCGCGCCGAAGTGGGTGCGAACAAAGCCGTGTTGGCCAAGTGCAACGTGGCGGCCCCCTTTTCTGGCCGCGTGGCCGAACAAAAAGTGCGCGAACAACAGTACGTGCAGCCGGGTCAACCCCTGTTGGACATCATTGATGACAGCGTGCTTGAGTTGGAGTTTCTGGTGCCTTCGCGCTGGTTGACCTGGTTGCGCACCGGTGGCAAATTTGACGTCCAAATCGACGAAACCGGCAAAACCTACCCTGCCAAATTCACCCGCATAGGTGCACGTGTGGACCCTGTGAGCCAGTCCGTCAAGGTGGCTGCCGCCATCAACGGCCGGTTTTCTGAATTGATTGCCGGCATGAGCGGCCGGGTGCTCGTTACGCCACCCTGATCGGGGTTGTTCGAGCACCGCACCCAGAGCCCAAAGCACTGCATACCAACCGATATTTTGTGAGCCTACTATGAAACCCATCCAGCTCAACCCCGTCGTCCAGGCAGATTTCTCCGTTGCGAGCAAGAAAACGTCAAAATTGGTACGGAAAGGCCCCAGCCCCATGGCGCTGGAGCAGCGGTTCATGTTCGATGGAGCGGCTGCGGCGGATGCCTTGCACACGCTGGCAGATGCGTCTGGCGACTTTGACGTGCTTCGCTTGGCTGAACAACCGGCGGACGCTTCGCCGACGCTCGCCATGGCCGAGGCCGCCGCCGAGCGTTTGCTCACAGAGTTTCTGCAGCGGCCCGACGCGCGTGAACAGCTGTTTGCGGTTTTGAATGGTGGGCAAACCGAGGTTGGCAAGGAGTGGGTCGCCAAGGTGGATGGTTTGTTGAAGGCCATCTCTGCCGGCGAGTTCAATGTCTCGGTCAAATTGGTGGCGGGCGATCTGCTTCAAGGCGCAAAGGGGGCTTTCGCTTCAGAAGGGCCCGACGGCACACCGGTGATTTACCTGAACCAAGACTGGATTGCCTCAGGAGCGGACAGCGCCTCGGTCACGCAAGTGCTGGCGGAAGAACTTGGCCATGCATTCGACGCGGCATTGAATGGCGCCGCCGATACAGCCGGCGACGAGGGTGAGGCGTTCGCCTATTTGCTGGCCAATGGCTCCTTGAAACTGGAGGCGATTTCTACGCTGTCGGACCAAGGAACGATCCAGATCGAGGGCAAAGACATCGATGTGGAGTTCGCCAATTATCGTTTTGTCAACGCCTATGAGATGGTGTACGACCTGGACAACGATGGGACGATCGAAGGCAACCAAGGCGAAACCGCAGCCGAAAAGGAACAAAGCACACACAATTTTCAAACTGCGAGCCTCGGGCAAGTCACGGTCAACGACGATACCAACAGCGAGTTGTTCAACGGCAACGATGTCGCAGCCATTGGCATCAATATTGGTGGGCAAACTTACTACGGCTGGATCAGT
>JACCDQ010700941.1_pt1 | contig 16052 bp, 12 predicted proteins | sample 7446031 | NCBI WGS metagenome assembly JACCDQ01 (sample SAMN15323442, study PRJNA562643) | freshwater metagenome | isolation source: river surface water | place: USA:Blue River Watershed | collected 2017-08-17
AGTGTGTGTGGACATGCAAGCCAGCGTAACTCATAATTTCCTTTATCTAAATTGTTGTGTATATAATTTTTGCGTTTTAATTATATTTTGTCAATAGGTAAGATGAAATGGGGGCAACCGAAGTTACCCCCAAATCAAACTTAATTACCAATCAATGTTGGTTGATGTAACAGACGGAGTATCAAACCCAAAGTAGAATGCTTCCTGCTCTGGGTATGGAACTTCACGAACGACCTTCTCAAGGTTGTGGAACTCATAGTCTCCCCATACGAATGGCTCTGAGTCTGGCTTAGTAGGAAGAAGTGTGTAGTTGGTTTCAGTTCCCTGACCATTACGCTTTAGCTTCCACTCAAGGTTTGAGATTGAGCCAGTCTCTAGTGCATACTCACGAATAGTATTGAATGCGGACTGCTTGGTAACACCCTGTGACCAAACTGCAATGTATGGTGCCTCAAGGCCATCCTCTACTAGCACGTTGCAGTAGAAGCGAAGCTTTGAACGCCAACCAGCCTTTGGCTCCTTACGTGCCATCTCACATGCGAAGCAGCGACCTTCAGTCTCCATGGTACATGCAGCCATACGCTTGTAGTCCTTTGGATTGGTGTGCTGTGCAATTACTACAGAGAGGCCACGAGCCTCGTCATAGTGTGCTGAGTCCTGATCCAATTCCTCTACGAAACGAATCTTTGCAGCCTGTCCGTCAGCTAGCTTTACCCAACGAACCTTTGTTCCTGTGCTTTCATACTTTGGCTTATCAAGAATTGCATTGATATCCTTTAGCCCTTTAATTACACCCATGGTGTTCTCCTTATTTGTTGTTTGTTGTATTATTGTAGCATGGCCAATATTGATTTGTCAAATGACATATCTAGCCTTTTTATATCTTCGTCTTGCATATCCCCAATGTCTTTGTAGGCAGAGTCTAACTTAACAGTAGTAACCATTGCACCAAGACTTTTAATAATCTTGTCTCTCATGTTACCTCCTGCCTCATCGTTGTCTGCAATAACAAAAACAGAGTTGAAGTACTTACGAAGAAGCTCTATCTGCTTTGTAGATACCATTGCACCTAGTGTAGCAACAGCTGGAATTCCAACCTGATCTAAACGAATAGCATCGAAAGACGATTCTACCACATAAACTCTGCTAGATGTCTTAACTCTATGCAAGTTAAATAAAATTTTTGACTTTGGTAGCCCAGGAGTATTCTTAAAGTCTTTACCCTCAATGGATCTACCAACAAAGCCAACCTCCATTCCGTCAGGTGCAGCCACTGGTATTGTAACCATATCTTGCTTTTCTGAATATCCAAGCTGAAACTTTTTTACAGATGCTTCTGTTATAAGTCTGCCAGCATAATACCTCATTGCTCTTGGCGACTCAAGTGCTTGTTGGTTAAGCCTCTTGATTAGTACCTGGTCATACTGAATATACTCTGGAATGCTGATAAGCTTTTTCTCTACATCACCAATAATGGATGACAATCCTTCTTTTGATTTAATGTAACGTGCTGCCTCAAAGTAACTACGTGCTGTTGTGTGCATAACTACCTCAACCAAATCTGCAACATGGTGACAAGAAAAGCAAAAAAACTTTCCAGTATTCTTGTCTACTTCTCCTGCTGGAGTTCTGTTGTTAGCATGAAAAGGACAGAAGATAATGTAATCAGAGTCAATCTCTTTTTCAATAGTGAGACCTGCACCAATCAGTACCTTCTTAATTTGATCAGGAGTATACGCAGCCATTAGTTATCCTCAAAATCCTTGTACTTGTAGTATCCCTTGTCAAAGTCTGCCTGAACCAAGAACTCTCCCATAAAGCCATTACGGTTTTTACGGAATACACACTCAATAATGTCAGAGTTGGTTCCACGACCAAGAGCAAGGACCCAGTCAGCATCGTATGCAATCTGACGTGACCATGCAGTCTGTCCAAGTGTTGGAACAGTATCAAGCTTAGTTACATCGTCAGGAGTGGCAGACGAAATAGCAATAATGGGAACCTCTTCTGAGATAGCCATAAGCTTTAGCTCACGAGACAGGTTCTTCATACGCACAGTTTCGTTATCTGACTTTTGGTTTGGCGACATAAGCTGAAGGTAGTCAACCACAACAAAGTCTGGCTTATACTGGTCAATCTTACCACGCAATACGGATGGCGTAACCTCTCCACCAGAATCATTAGAGATAATATGAAATTCTGGCTTGCCTTGAAGTGCCTTCTGGTGCCACATCTTTAAATCATCAATCTCAATTTGTCCAGCAGAAAGCTTTCGGTGTGACCAAAGACCTTCTCCCATGATTGCAAATACACGGTTACGAACTTCTGTCTCACTCATTTCAAGCGATACAATCATTGGTGACTTGCCTTGCTTCCATGCCTGTACCGCAAAATATAGCGATAGCCATGACTTACCAATACCTGGATACGCAAGCATTACACCTAGCTGTCCTGGCATAATTCCTGCTGGCAGATAGTTGTCAAATCCTGGCAAACCAGTCTTAATACCAGCCAAGCCTAGCTCTGCCTGCTTCTTCACATTCTCGTAGTATGCAATTGCAGACTCAAGATCTGTGGCATCAATATCACGGATTGCTGCAGTATTCTTTCTTAGCTCAGATGTTTTTGAGATTAGTAGCTCAAGAGCATCTAGCCCTTTGTCTGCCTGAACCTCTGCAGCAGCAGTTCTAATGATATCCTTTAGGCTATCAGTCATAAACTCTGCCTGCAACTCTTCTAGATGGTGCTTTGTTGCACCTACCCCAGACTCAGGCTGAAAGTCACGGAACTTCTCTACAACCAATGATTGTGGAGGAGTGGATCCATTCTGCTCAAAGTATAACCTAATAAAGTTCCAGATATCCTTATGGGTCTTGAGAATGTTGTCAACGTTTGCCTGTAGCAATACGTGAATCTGCTTATCTTGCAAAACAGCAGAGATTAGTTTAGATTCTGAATTACTCACTTAGCCACCTCTTTGCCATTTCTCTTCTCTTTGCCCTTTCTTTAATATCTTCTTGTAGTTGTTCTTTTTTATCAATTATATCTTGTGCGTAGTTGGCAAAGTATTTCCAACTTGGATTCTGTGCAACATCAAAATAGTGTGCCAGAAGATCATAGCATTCTGATATGCCATATGATTCAATTAAAGCGTCTGCAGCCCATTGCTCAACGTTGATGTTGATCTGTGGCTTGTGCTCGTATCTTTGAGTGTAAAGCTTTGAGTAGCGACTAAGCAAAGCCATACGGTCTTTGCGTTCTGCCATTATTCTACTTCTGACTTAGCTTCTGTAATCTTTTCGGCAAGCTTGGTCTCTACAAAAGAGTAGACACGATCAAATGCCTCATTGATGCTTTCGCTCTCACGCTTATTATCAATTACGTTTAGGTCAATCCTTAGTGACTGGAAGTTGCCTAGATTTAGAGTGTAACCAAGAGTTACACCAACTTTAGTGTTTTCGTTTTCCATACCCGTTTTCCTTACTATATAGATTCAGACCACACTGGAATGAATCTGCCATCTTCTGTTTTGGTATATGTAAGTATACCATCTCCCATACGCCTTGTCAACTCCTGGCGTGTTGGGGTAATATTATTCGTTATTAACTTATCTTTTCGTGGACCACCAATGTGGTATGAAGCTAGTATATCACGAAGTTCAAAAACTTGCGACTCAGAGTAGTAACTCCTTACCTGCCAGCCAGTTGCTCCGCCCTTCTGAGAGCCAGTAGCAGGTGGAACAACTCCACGTCTTACTAATGATGGCATATACTTCTTATGACGATTAACTAAACTAGCAGTCTCACCAACAGTAAATGCACGTTCACGATTTTTCTTAAAATCACTAATAAGACAGCTTTCAATTCTATCCTGTGTAATGTTATAAACAGACATTATGCCATTAGATCTATTTAGATGATGGACTCTAACCAAGTCACCATTCAAAAAGTAGACCTTTTTGCTTCCAGGTATAATGGGTGCATTGTTGTACTCTTCACGAGACATTGCCCCAAGGCGATGCTGTTTCTTTGTCATTTTATATTCTAGTTCGGTATGCCGATAATAATTAGATTGAGTCCAACAGTTAGGTTTCCACTGCCAGAAAATGTGACAGTTCCGCTAACAAGGTTCTGACCAACAGACTTGATCATGACGCTAACACCTGTTCCTGCATCTGCACCAGAGACGCTGATTGGTGTTGCAGTTACAACTGGAGGATACTTAAAGTATGATGGGAATGAGTAGTCCCACTTGACAGCAGTTCCTGCTGCAACGTTTCCACTAGACACCTCAACGTAGCCCCCAATAAAAGCAGCCTCAGACGTTTTCACGGTTTGGACTCCAGCTGATGGTGTGTTGATGCTTGTAAGCTTCATTGTTGGGGATGTTGAAATATTGCTTGCCAAAGTGTTAATGGCATTAGCCAATTCTAGTAAATAGGTAGCATCAATTGGCTGACCTGCACTTGGTGTTCTAACAATGTTTGCCATAATATCTCCTAAACTATTATACCACTACAGACTGACATTACCCTCAAAAACCTTGAGGACTGCAGATGGTTTCTTTTGTGTTGATGCTGCCTGAACCAAGACATACGCTATCGTGCTGCCAGATTGAGGGATTATCGAATAATTGTGAGCAGTAGTTCTTCCATGGTGTTGATACGTAGCAGATTCCTGGTACTTAACAAATACATCATATTGGGTAAGGTTGTTAGAGTTTTCCCAAATAACGTCAATTACACCGCCATTTAGTCTTACGACTCCATTAACAAGAGCTACAGCTTTTGCTGGAATAGAGTAAATGTTTGACCAATCTGATGGTTTTGTTTTATCCAGGACAACTCTATATCTAACTAGATACTTATTCTCAGAGTTAACTAGTGGAAGAGACTGCTTCTCTACCTTATTTTTTCTGTTTGCCATTATATATCTATGCCAAACCTAAACTCTATATAGTTTGTAGTGTTCTCAAGCTTTTTCACTGTTGTTCCCCCATCTGTTTTAATTACAGAGTATCCAGAAAGACCATACAGTGGATTGATTGTCTGAGTATTTTCAAGTCTCAAGGCATCTAGACAAATATAGAATAGATCAGTTACGTTGGAGTCTACATCTTTTGCTGATGCAAAAACCTTAATATTCGTTACCTGGCTCCAAGAAAAGTTTTGCGTTGTTACAAGATCACTAATTTTCTTTGAAACCACAAAGTATCTGTTATTAGAAAAGTTAACATCTGCAGAAGACAAGTGAACCTCTAGCTTGGCTGAGTCAGATGTAGTTGAGTCTGAAATAGCAAATTCAACAACGATGTTCACTTCTGATGGGTTTTCCTCTACGCTTCCTCGCTTGTTTATTACTGAGAAAGCAAGCCTAATCTCATCAGATGGTGAGTTCTTATCAAAGTTTAGCTTAACATTGTTTAGGTGAATATGATCGCCAGAGTTATAGACTACCCTGCCTGTTGTAGAATTATATGAAAGATTTGTAGTATTTCCACGAATTGCAATGATGTTATTTAGGTATCTGCAAGTCTCATATCTTCTAATTCTATTTTCATTTGCAAATAAGGTATTGTCTGCGTTTGTATGCAAAACCTTACAGTCCTTGCTCACGCCATTAACAAAGTATGTGCCCTCAAGAACGTTTGCCTGATTTGGATCAAGTGGTGTATAGATTACTGGGATTGGCTCAATGCTAGTGCCATGGTATTGCCAGTTCTCATTCTGAGAAAATGAGTAAATAGTTCTACTGTCATATGAGCCTGCATCTGGATTTGACTGTGCTGAGAATACTCCAACCTCAGTAATCTCATATCTTTCTTCTGTTGGCAGTTCTGCAGTTAGTACAATGTCAGTATAGTATGTCTTTGCTGTGCCCCCAGAAATGTAAGTACCAGTAACAGAGTTTTTAATTGAAAAGCTTGTTGGCGAAGAATCAATAATAATCGCATCAGAGATATTAAATTGTGATGGATTTACACTGGATATTGTGACACGATCTCCAGTCACAAAATTATTAGTTGATGTGGTGTATGTCACAATACCGTCTGCAATTGAAACCCCAGTAATAGAGGCTGACCCTGACTCTTCTGTGACATATCCTCTTGAGGTTATTGGTACACGAAACATCTCAAAATCTAAAGATTGCTTTAGTCTTTGTTCTGCTATTTCAGCCTGAGACACAGATGACTGACTAGTGTATGGCATGGGACCACAGCCAACGGCAATGTGAGAAGCATATGACGCTGCCTGTCCTATCATATACTTTGTAATTAGCTGCTGGCCTTTATTGGTTATCATGGTTTTTACCTCAATATATTATATCATTAGTATCTGCTGACTGGAACTCAATCTCTATTTGATATGAATTGTCTAGATTTGCAAGCTCTACTATAAGATTGCCATCAATGTCTAGATATACTGGACTATTAAATCCAGATGGGTCAGCTGTTGTTTCTGGAACAAAGGTATACCTGCTTAGTGGGTATTTTTTAAATACTTGCTCGGATGTACTTTGCAATGCAATTAAGTTGGCTCCACCATATATGGTTTCTATTTTAGCCAAATTTGATATTTGTTGATACTTAATGTCTATTCCACTAACAAGGTCATGTCTTGCTAGATTAAGAATTTCTGTACCGCCAATATCTTCAAAAAGAAGATCAGTCATAACTTCTGTTGGGAATGCTTCTTCTTGTAGAATTATTAAATCTGGCGTTGCTGGCTTATATGTTTTTGGAGTTTCACTTTCTCCAGTTACGCCTGATTCTGGTGCATCTGGAGTAGCACCAACTCCAACATCTTCCTGGCCTGCATCATCAACATTTGTATCTGGATTAGCATTTGAGGTGGTTCCAGAAGTATTTGGCTTAGGTTTTGGCTTAGGCTTTGGTTTAGGTTTTGGCTTGGGTTTTGGGTCTGGCTTCTTCTTGTTGTCTGTAGGCTTAGTTGTTTTTATATTTAAAATCTTTTTTTCTGCATCAGTTAGCTTTTGCCCACTAGTCAATTTTTTAAGTGCAGCATCAGCAGCCTTGGCCTTGGCAAGTTCAGCTGCTTTTGCAGTATTTGCTATTCTTTCTGGCCTATCTGGAGAAGGTTGTTTGGGTGGCTGCAACATTTTTGGAACGGTATTCGTCGTTTTTATCTTATTCAAAAATGGAATACTTGGAAGACCTTTTGCTACTGGAACTGGCTTTGAGCCTGGACTTGGACTTGGTGTTGGTGTCTGCCTTGCTTTTCCTGCCATTAGATTACCTCACTAACATATACAATTGATGATGGTCCAGTAGATTCGACTGAGTACTCTATGCTGTAGACCACAAACTTTTTGTCTCTACTTACTAGCTGATCAGTTCCATCATTATCTGTCCAGAATATCTGAACAATGTCTCCTAGCTGAAGGACTGAACCTGCAAAGACGGACATACCAATAGCCTTTCTTGGCTTGATGGTTTTTGAAATTACCCAGCCCATAAGATCTCGTGCAGCATCTTCTGTCTGAATATATTTTGCATCAATTGAAAACTCGTTAGTGCCATATGTGGCACGGCTTGCTCTAATGTCAAAGTATTCCTTTTCTGCTTTAAAGGGTGAGTTTGTAGCTGTAATTACATAGTCAACATTAGACAAGTCACTGTTGTGCTTGTAGTAATCATCAAGCGTTAACTTCCTGTCTGAGTTCTGCGTAAAGGTTACGCCCTGAATTCTTAAATAATTTCCTGTTGTTTCATCAAGGCTAATTACAGTATCTGTATGATTAAACACAAGGAATTCTGCACCATATGCATTTGGCATAAACCCAGAAACTGTATACCCCTTAACCTTGTTAAAGGTTGGAGAAATCTTTGCACTTAGTGCTGGATAGGCCTTGTCAAACTTAATATTAAAGTATGCTGCCTCTCTCATAATTGTACCAAACTCTTCAAAATACATGTCGTAGCCTGGACCCTGCTGACCATTTATATCAGACAGATATGTCTTCTGTACAGCACCACTCAGTGCGTACTTTCTTGTTGCCTCTGACACGTCAACTGAGCTATCTCCAAATACAGAATTTATTGGTGTAGATAGGCTGCCAGTAGCATCTACAGAATACTTCTTAGAAAGAGCGTAAATGTTTTCAAACATTACTCTTGATGTGCCCCTAATAAATGGAGCAATTCCCTGGTATGCTGGAAGTGGGTCTGTGTCATCAACAATGGCTACACACTTGTTATTAATGTATAGATAGAATCTTCTAGTTGAACGTTTGTCAACTTCCTCATACTCTACAGATAGGTCATAAACTGTTGGGTTATCCTGAGTATTCATTCTTGACTGCCCAGCAAAATTTCCAGAGTCTACTATGATATTTGCGATTCCAGACCATAGTCGAACTGGAACAGCATTACCACTAGAGTCTGACTTAATTTTGTAAAAAACAACATTGTTAAGGACAATATCTTCTTCGCCAGAAGCATTTTCACCAGTCAGTGCCATTACCTCAAAGTAATATCCGTTATTTGTGGCTGAGTTTAGCAATACTGCTAGACCACCAGAAGCTCCACCAATCTTTCCATCCTGGTAGTATCCCATAGAACCTGTTGGTGTTTGAACCTTATTTGTTCCATTTTCAGACCTACCAATAATTCTTAGTCTAGTTCCAAAGTGAGAGTATGGACGACCAAGTTGTTTTGGTGCATAGCTTATGTGGTCTACTGCCTTTACATCGGTTGTGAATGTTGGACCATCAAACACTAGTGCTGAAGACTGAACAGTTCCAACTTCTGTAATTTTTAGCTGATTAATTTGTGCATCAGTCTTGTAGTTACCACTAAGTGAGTTTCTGATTATTCCACTTCTGCTAGCATTGGAAACTGTAGAATTAGCTAAACCTGCAGCAGAGACTGTCAACGACTTGCTTTTTTCTTGTGCAGTTTTTTCATCAAAAGATAGTAAATCTGAAAACGACATCTTACATCCACGAGTTGGATTTGATCCATCTGAATTTGTCCACAGAGAAGATAACCCTGCCTCGTGCTCTACTATTGGGGTTCCAAATTGACCACGACCATGCTTATTTACAGCACCATCTTTAAATCTAGTTACGCCATTAACTATTTCATACTTTGGCTCACAGTATATTCTTACTCTTCCAGTTGGAAACATTGTTCCACCAAACTTTACAGACTGGAAGTAATTTGAGTATTCCTGTGTACTCTGAATCCAAACTGGTGCTGCCTGTCCAGAAATGCTATACTCTACAGCGTCAAATCTTATGATTTCTCCATTAGCAAAAAAGTATCCATTGTATCTTGTTATAAAGTAAACGCCCTCACCAAAGTCCATGATATTGTTTAATATGACACCATTAGAAACTGTTGGCACAGTTGCAGGTATCTTGGAATTCAGTGGTATGGCAGCTAGAGAATATGCTGACTGGCTAGTTAGCTGTCCATTTTGAGACTTAGTGTTCAAGGAACCAGATGCCTCCCATAACAATGCTGGCTTATATATCCATGTCTTATTTCTATCAATCATCGATGACTGCTTAATTGAGCCATATGATCTTTGAATATATTTTTCCTGAAAGTTTATTGTTCCACTATTGAACACCTTAGTTTCTTGCATAGATATGTCTTGAATGTTTGCATCTATAACATCAGTATTTTCTCCACTAAGAATCATATCTGTTTCTCTTGGCAGTGTTGACTCTGGGAGCATGTACCCCTTCGACATAACGATAAGGTTGTTTTCTTCATCAAAGAACATCGCAGCCTGAGCAGATACTGCTATATCCTGCAATACTTGCATGACAGACTGTTCGCTACTAGTATAGAAGTATGGGATGATAAGATCCTTTTCATCTGCCATTCTTAAGAATTTGTAGTTAGAAAAACCAATAGAGTCAAGCAAAGTGGAGACAGCTACGCTCATAGAAACGTCTACCATAAATAGTTCTGGTGCCATCGACTGTTCTAGCCAAAATGTTAGGTCTCTTAGCTCTATAGATAGTTCTCTAGTTGCTGCTGATAGAGATGGTCTATTTGCAGAATACAAAGTTTTGATTGGAACAAGATACTTGTTGCCATCATTATCTGTAATGTTTTCATAAATCATAAACTTAATAATCTGATCAAGGTACTTAGCTATTACACTAGTTTTATTATTCTCATTAAATACTTCATTATAGTCAAAAAGATTGATGCTACCGACTGATGCCAAAAGCTGTCCAACTGGCATACCAGCATTTCCCAAATCAGACATGCTTTTTGTAACATTAAGCGATGCTGTCATTGCAGTAAAGTCTAATACTAATCTTGGTGACATTTCAATTAGATCAAAAGAAGTATTTGGTGTATTCATCTGATCAATCACAACACGTATACCACGAATATGCTGGTACTTTGAATAATTCTTTTTACCAGATAGCTGATCAACAAAGTAGTCAGCAGGCTCAGTTATGTCAATTGTATTTCTAAAATCTAGAACCTCTGTATCAGATAGTGACCAACCATATCTAGCTGCAAACGACTTATATCCAGTTGAAGTATATACATAGAATGTTCCAGCTTCTGATGATGATGTCTTGACTAGATATGCCGAGCCTACCCCTGGATTTATCGGAAGCATCTGCTCAGATCCGAAAGCTCTCTTATAGTTGAATATTGATGAGTACTCTGTTGGGATTATTGCTCCATAGTAGACTTCTACGTAGCCATCAGAGCCAATGATTGGCGACCCATTAGCTCTTGTATCAGTAGGCAAAAAAGATACTGCATCAACCCAAGTATCGTTCTCGTCTAGATACTGGATTCTCCACTTATTTGGTGTCTTGCTATTTTCCTGTCCATAAAATGGATCTGCTAGTGTTGTTCCAGAAGGAGACACAAAAGGCCCCTTATTAATTGAGCCTATGTGAGTCTGCATCTTTACAACAATTCTGTTTGCTGGTACACTCTCAGAGTACACAATAAATGGTGCTGCATCGTCAATAAAATAAGACGTATTGGATCCAGACTTTACTGGGTACGAAATTCCTCTAGTTCCATCCTCAGTTCTATCAGATGTCCAATACTTAAACGAATCATTCTTTGTTGCAATATAGTACCTTGGACGCTTTGCCATATCCTTGTCGCTATAGTGGAAGTATCTGTCTGAAAAATACTTAGCTTTATTGATTCCAGATCTTGGCCTAAACTTTCCAAAACAGTCTTCCAAAGAAAACAAAAGCTTTACTTGATCCTTTGGCTGTGTGAATGCTAGTGGTTGATCATTCTGGTCAACGCCACCATCGATAACTATATCAGCATCTGTTGCACCAGTATAAAAATTACCAGAATCATATTTGTCATAAGACGAAACTATTGTGCTATAGATTGATGATGAGGTTGGTCTATACCTATAGTTACCAATCTTAGCAAAGTTTTGAGGTATGTTCATGTTCCACTCAGCAAAGATAGCTGATGATACAGCTATAGTAGACGACTGTTCTATATGAGCAAGAAGATTCTTATTACCAAACATTATACCTCTTCTAGAGAAACTGATATATTCCAAAGATCATGATTACCGCCACGCTTTATGACATCGTAATCAAATGATGAAATATACATTTCTATGGCCTGTGGATATTCTCCAAGTCTTTCAAATCTAAACTGGTCCTTAGCAAATTCATTATACTTATCATAGGATAGGTATACCCAGAATGACCCAGGATTATTCTCATACCAATTAAGTATTTCAACACCGCCTGCACCACCATCGCTAGTGATAATTTGAGAAGCTACTAATGCTTGGTTTGGCTCTCCCGTTGCAGAATCAAAATTAGGGTATGTAGCAAATCCACGTGACGGAAGTAGATCCCATGATGTAGATAGATTTATCTTGTCAGCAATATGGTATGACCTCATCTGACCGTTAACCATACGCTTGCGTGTCTGGATTCTGTCTGTCTTAAAAGCCAAAGGCTGCCTATTGTCATCAGAAAGAATCAAGAACTGATCTCTCAGCTGAAGGTCAGTCTGTGTATCTACATAGTCATTTACTTCAAGACCATATGGGACATATTTGCCATTTATGATTAGGGGAGGCTGTTTTGACCACATCATGGCATGAGGACGTGAGTATTTCTTTCTACCATCCATATATGTTTGTGTTGCCATTAAAGTCTAACCCCTCTTACTCTTTGTGAATCCACTGACCTAATCTTCTGCATTACTGCATTTGCAATGTCCTGAGCCCCTGCATTTGAAGAGCCAACATTTACGCTTAGGTTATAATTATACACTGAAGAGTTGTTATTTGTTGCAGATGTTGAATCTCCAACAACTGAAGGTGCAAAAGAGCTTCCAGATGGAGACTGAATTGTAGGAGCAGACATCTTTGGAACAAAGCTTCCATTGTTCATAGCTCTCATAGTTCCAACGCCATACTTGCTAACAGCACTCTTGCTCATTACAAATTCTCCAGGAGTTAGCATAGCTGGCACTGTGTCTGTACCCTTAGCAAATCCACCACGAGATAGGTACTGAGGAATTCCTCTTAGCTTAGTTTTTGCAGATGTGACAGCTGACTGATATAGGTGTAGGTCTGACTGCAATATTGACAATGCCTTTTCTTTTGCTGATATATCCCCTGTAAGTCTTTCCCTGACACCCTGAGATGTAGCATTTCTCAAGGCTGTTTTTAGTGATGCAATTGAAGATTGGGCAGAAGATATTTTGCCTTGGTGAGCACTAAGTGCTGACTCTGCTGCAGCAACAGCCTTTTGTGCTGCAGTGTAAGCAGGATTTACCTTTTTACCATCTCCACTGCCATTATTTCCATTGCCTGATCCTCCAGTGCCAGAAGTATTTGCTGAACCATTTGTCACGGTGTTAATAACATGTGTAGTCGTTACAACCTTACCGTCTAGCTCTCCCCACTTCTTAACCAAATCTTCTACAGTCTTTAGGGCAGCACCAATTGCTTTTTCGTATTTATCACTATTTACTCTAGCCATGTCTACCTTATTCTTTATCTTTTCCCACTCATCCTTATTAAGTCCAAGAACCTTAATGCTATCAATAGCAGCTTGCTTCTTAAGATCTGCCTGTCTTCTAGCCTCAGTTGCTGGTTCTAGGGTATCCTCTTCAATCTTAAAAATCTGCTTTTTAAGGTCTAAGATAGATGTCTCAAGCTGTGCACGAGTTCTTCCTTGGGCATCAGTTAGTGCTCCAAGTTCCTGCTGCTTGGCTAGATCAAGGGCTTCTCTCTGCGATGTCATGGCTGCTTCAGCTTGCTGAGCTCTACCATCCTCAATGGCCTTAGCTGCTGCTGCGATATCACCCTGGCTCAGAGCATCTGCAATAGTTAGCTGAGCTTTATTCTGCCTTGTGATAGCGTCATTTGCCTTTTGAATTCTATCAAGTGCTTTACTACGCTCTTCATACTTCTTGTTGATCTCATCTTCTTGCCACTGAATCTGCTGAATTCCTGCTTCGTAGTCATCTACCTGGTAGGCAAGGTCAGCAATTTGATTTTGAGCATTTTCAATTGTTTCATCAATCTTGTCAGTGTTAATTAGGTCTTTATTCTTGCCACTCAGGTTTGTGCCAAATCTAAAGTCAAGATCAATTTGAGTTTCTTGTGCATCAAATGATTCCTGCACCATGCTATATGCATCATCAAATAGTTCCTGCATACCTTCTGCAGTCTGCATCTTAATCTTAATTTCAATCTCTTTGTTCGCACGGATTCTTGCAAGGGCATCTTCTAGCTGTTTAGCACTAACAGTTCCTGCCTTAAATCCTGCTGACAAGTTTTCATCTGAAAGCAATGCGTCAACTTCTTCTGCAGAAGCACCAACTGCACCTAATGCACTTGCCATCTTTAGCTGACTGTTAAGTGTCTCTTTTGCTGCAGCATTTTCCTTTGTAAAGTTTCCAAATGCGTTTTTTAGGTTTTCTCTTTCAAGAAGTTTGATTGCATCTGTAATTGCCTTAATCTGCTTTGCAGTTTTTGCAGTAGCCAAACCAGCAGCAATAGTTGCGTCATTTGCATACTTCCATGCAGCACCTGCACTAATGTTAGCTTTAGTCATAAGGCCATAAGCTCTAACAGTTTGCTGAATTTCTTTTCTTTGATTTCTCAGAGCCTCAATTGCTTGCTGATATGCTGACTTCTGTCCACCACTACCCTTTGAGTTAATCTTTTCCCATTGTCTATCTGCAGTTACTAGGTTATTTAGTGCACCCTTAAGATTATTCAATGCAGTCGAATACTGGTCAGTGCCCTTGGCTGCCTCAACTTTAGCCATAGCATCTTGAATTGCAGCATTGCTTGCATACCTAATTGCCTCTGCAGTAGTAAGGGTTACGCCCTCTAGCTGTAGCAATGAGTTATATGTGTCAATATTCTTTTGAACATTATCTGCCTGCTCCTGCACAGCAAGAGATACGTTAAGTGCTTCCTGTGCCTTATTCTGATTTTCTGTAGCAACGGCAGCAGTATTAATTGCACCAGTAATTGTCTGAAGTACCTTTGTGTACTTTGTACCTGCAGCTTTACCCTTTTTCAAAACTTCTAGCTGATCATCAGTAATTGTAACGCCAGCTGCAGTTGCCTTTAGGATAAGGAACTGGTCATTGATATTATTTACACCTTCAATGGCTTCTGTCATTCCCATCGCTTCTGCAATCTGTGGCAATGCAATAATTTTAGCCTCATCTGTCATGGAATCAAAGCTTGCACCAACTTGAGATATTTTGTCTATAAGTGTAGTTGCATCAATAGTTCCCATTTCAAAGCTATTAGAGAGTGCTTTTAGCGATGTTCCAATTTGTCCACCAGCAACCTCTACAGACTTTGTTTCTTCTGTGTTTAGAGTATTAGCTGCATATCCTGAATAAGCTGCACCGCCAGAAACAAGATTAGTAAGCTGTGTTCCCTGCTTTCCTGCGATATCATTAAGAGTCTTTGCTGCAGATGCAACTTGCTTGTCAAGCTGTGCCATACCTTCTGGTGTTTCTAGACCAAGATTAACACTAGCAAAACTTAGGTCAAGGTCTTTTCTTTCAGCTGCAGATGCAATGGCTCTGATGATTCCATCTACTGTCTCAGGACCAAAACCAGAGTTTCCTAGCTGAAGAGCTAGTGATTCAAGTGCAGCTGTGGCATCTCCCTTTGTAGCATTCTTAACTGCTGTAATGTTGTCGCCAAAGTATTCTGTAAAGCTCTTTCCTTCAGATCCATAAGTTGATGCCTCAACCTTTTGCTGCATTGTTTGCTGATCTGCAGTTGTACCAGATTCAACTCCAACACGATTAGACAAATCAATATCAGTTACCGTAACTCCAAGTGCCTCGCCAAGTGCAGCCACCTTCTCTGCAGCCATAGCAGCAGTATCACCAAGCCCAGTAATCTGTGCCTTCTGATCTCCAAACCAATCGAATAGTGCCTTAATTCCAAATCCAAGTGCTGCAATAGCAGCAACAACAGCAGCAATTGGCCAAATTAGAGACCATAGAGATAGTGCTGCTGCACCTGCACCAACTGCAAGTCCAGTGGTTGATGCTGTAGCAGCTGTCTGAGCCACGTTAGTTCCAAGTAGTCCAAGAACAAACATGCGAGCAACTGCAACTGATCTGCCCAGTCCAGTATTAAATGCTTGCTGTGCAACATATGATGCTGCCTTGATTGCAAGCTGAAGTCTTTCAGCATTAATAAGCATGTTAGACATCATTGACAATGTAAACATAACTGAAGAAACTCCAGTAATAGCTGCACCAAGACCACCAAGGTCATTTCCAAACATTCCAGCAATAAGAGATACAGAGCCTAGTACGCTAGAGAATGCCATCATTTTAGAATTAAACTTAGCAAATGAGTCTGAAGTTTTCTGTACACTTTGGTTAAATGCTGCAACATTTCTCTGTTGTTGCTTTTCAAGAGCAGCACCAACCGTAGACTTTCTTTCACGGTTTCGTCTCATAGACTTATCTTGTGATGTTGGCATCTGTCCACCGTAAAGCTGTTGTCTACTTGCTTCTGCCTTTGCGGTTTGGTTATTTGCTGCAGCTGCTTTTACATC